>Ga0316201_10000194_pt1 | contig 29953 bp, 33 predicted proteins | sample CS6wburrow_MG_FD_204516 | JGI IMG/M metagenome (GOLD analysis project Ga0316201, IMG submission 204516) | Coastal sediment microbial communities from Delaware Bay, Delaware, United States - CS-6 worm burrow | ecosystem: Environmental > Aquatic > Marine > Coastal > Sediment | place: USA...
GCGTGGTCAGGTTTAATTACACCGCCCGCCCACCCCCACCCGTAATCCTCCCTGGCGCGGCGGGCGCTGCGCTTCGCCTTGCCGGCGCGTTCGCGCCGGGCTTCGCCCTGCGGGCTCGCGCTGCCGCGGATGGTTTGGGGGGTTGGGGGCTAGCGGCCGGAGAGTTTCCAGGACATTGCGCACACTTCATCGAGCGCGATGTCGACGTCTGCGACCTTGGTTCCCGGGAAGTATCGATATGCGACCGCGAGCTGAAGCCCTGCGCGCACTTCCTTCGCCGAGCCGCACGCCGTTGCGAACCGCGCCTTCGCGGTTCCGGGATCGTTTCCATCGGCTTCCGCAATATTGAGCACGACGCTATTCATCGCCCGATGAATTTGCTCGAAGAGCGACCTGTCCCGTTTCCGAACAGCCGGAAGCACCTGCCGCAGGCCCCCTGCCGCCTGAAGCGCCCTTTGCTGAATGATAAGTCCCATGAGTGATCTCCTTTTTCGCGAGTGAGTGGGGTTCCCCGAAAGGGCGCCAGCCCGGCCCCAATCACTCGCGAAAAAGGAGATCACGATGACAAAGTCACGTCACAAGAGCCCAGTCGCCGGCACTGCCGCTGACACTGCCGCTGACGCTGACACTGGCACTGGCACTGGCACTGCCGCTGACACTGACACTGACACTGGCACTGCCGCTGACGCCGGCACTGCCACTGCCGCGGCCCTAGGGCCCCTCGCCGAGCAACTCCTTCACCCGCTCTTCGATCCCCCCAGCATCCTTGTTCCGAAACCCTTCGTGCACGTAGCGAACCTTCCCATCGCGGCCAACGAAATATGAAGTGGGCATCGTTCCAGGTTCGTACTTGCTCGCTACGGCGAGCTTGCGATCGTGGACGATTCGGAAGCTCACTGGAGTCCCTTTCAAGAACTTGTTCATCTTCTTGGCGTTGTTGTCGATGTTGATCCCGACGATGACCAGGCCCCGCCCGGCGTACTTCTTGTGGAGCGCTTCGAGGACGGGCATCTCTTGCTTGCAGGGCCCGCACCAGGACGCCCAGAAATCGATCAGCACGACCTTGCCTTGGAGCGCGCTCAGCTCGACCTTCTTCCCGAGCTGGTCGGGCGCGTCGATCGCCGGCGGCGTAGCACCAGGCTCGAGCGCGCTAGCGTTCGAAGCTACGAGGAGGACGGCGGCGACAAGCCCGTAGAGAAACCTATTCATCCGGCTTCGACGCAAACGCAGCGAAAGCGATTCACTGATCGAGCTCTTCGCGGATATATGCGCCCAGCTGCTCAGGCGGGAAGATGTAGCGACGATCGTTTACGTAGATCGACGGGGTCGAATCGACGCCGACGGCGTGTCCTTCGGCGATGTCAGCTTCGATCTTCCGCTCGGTCTCTTTGGACTGCATGTCGGCCTTGAACCGCTTCACGTCGAGACCGAGCTGCTTGGCGTAGTCCGCGAGGTTGGCCGTCTGTAGCTCGTCCTGATTCTTGAAGAGCAGGTCGTGCATTTCCCAAAACTTACCCTGCTTCTCAGCCGCGATGGTCGCTCTAGAAGCGTCGCGTGCCTTCGGATGGCCGGGCAAGGGATACTGCTTGAACACCAGCTTCACTTTGCCGTTGGACTCTTCGACGACCTTCTTGAGGTACGGCGCGGTCATCTTGCAGTGCGGACATTGGAAGTCACTGAACTCGAACATCGTGACCTCGGCCATCGGGCTGCCCCGCAGCGGCGAGTCGTGGGCCTTGAGTTTCTGGATCTTCGTGTCGTCACCGTAGCGAATGCGGTAAATGTCGCGGAGCTCATCGCGAGAGTAACCGTCGTTCACGAGACGGGCGACGTAGCGGGCGGCGGGCACGCACCTTTTGCACTTGCGGCTTTCGGCGATACAGCGGGCCACGCTCACCGGTTCGCCGCAGGGCGAGAGGAGCTCGTTGACCATGTCGATCCAAATGCTCTCGGTGAACTCGTCCAGCGAGCTGGTGTCGACCTGCGGCAAACTCCGAATTTTCTCCTTCGAAGCACCTTGCACGGGCTTGACCGTCGCAGGGCCTTGCTTTGGGCCGCTGTCGGCTTCGGTCGAGCGCTCACAGCCGAGCAACGCGAAAATCAGCGAAACGCACAGTAACATCGAGCGCATAGGGAAGCGGAGCCTAGCAGAGATTACGGGGCGATGCCCTGGTCTTACGACTCGCTGTACGTGGTGAGCTGCGCCCGAACGATGTCTTCGTTGATTCCCGTTCGGATGTATTCCTTAAGACAATCCGCAATGGTCACCATGAGGTCATCCAATCCGTTCTCTTCGATCAGCCGGGACAGGAGGGCGCGGGACTCGCGGCTGTCCTCGTCGCGCAGAAATTTCCGGACTTCCTCGATGGTGATTCCGCCCTGGAAGTCGATGTAAGCGTTTTCCATGAGGTAACGCGCAAGCTCGTTCACATGACCCTCCGTCTCACTGTGATTCAGTCACCTATTAGACACCCGATCGCCGAATCGGCAAGCGATAAAGGCCCTCTCGCAGCCCTAGCCTGCTTTTCTCGACCCCGGGCTCGTGTAATCGTGCCCGGCAATGGACCCGAGAACCCATCTTCAGGCGGATCCCGGCCTCTGCGGCACTTTGCTCGCGCTAGACGAAGGCTCGGCGCATGTCGCCCTGGACACCACGGCTTCGATGGCCGTCGATGCCCAGGGCCTGGTACACGGCGGCTTCGTGTTCGGACTGGCCGACTACGCGGCCATGCTGGCGGTGAACGACCCCAACGTGGTCCTGGGCGCGGCCGAAACCCGCTTTCTCAAGCCGGTTCGCATGGGCGATCGGATCGTTGCAAACGCACAAACCCTTGACTCGCATGGCCGTAAGCACAAGGTGCGCGTGGAAGCGACGGTGAATTCCGAGAGGGTGTTCGAAGGAACGTTTACCTGTTTCGTACTCGAGCGACACGTTCTCGAGGGAGTTGGGGGCAAGTGATGGCAGAGGACGGCGGCGCGATCATTGGGCGGATTCTTGCATCTCGCGGTGTGAATCAGCTGTTTACCCTTTGCGGTGGCCACATCTCACCCATTCTCGTTGGGGCCCAATCCAACGGCATCCAAGTGGTCGATGTGCGAGACGAGGTCAGTGCCGTTTTTGCGGCGGACGCGGTAGCGCGCATGACCGGCCTTCCCGGTGTGGCTGCGGTCACGGCCGGGCCGGGAGTGACCAACACGATCACCGCGGTGAAAAACGCGCAGCTCGCCCAGTCCCCTGTGCTGATTTTCGGCGGCGCTGCAGCGACCTTGCTCAAGGGACGCGGCGCACTTCAAGACATCGACCAGATTTCGCTGATGGAACCGATCACCAAGTGGGCCGTGTCGATTAAGAAGGTCAGCAGCATCGGTCCGACGCTCGAAAAAGCCCTGGATTTGGCACAGGACGGCGTTCCAGGCCCGGTCTTCATCGAAGTCCCCATCGACGTACTCTACCCCGAAGAGATGGTTCGGGAGATGTTCATGAAAGAGAGCGGGGTCAAAGAGGGCAAGAACCTCAGCTCCAAGGCGCTGGAGCTGTTCATGCGCGGCCACCTGTACCGTCAGTTCCACCAGCCCCACGTGAGTCTCATTCCGCCTGCACGCGAGTCGCTCCCTCCGAAGCCGAGCAACCGCAGCCCGCTCATCGAAAAAGTCGCATCGCTTCTTCGCAAGGCCGAGCGGCCGGCATTGGTCATTGGCAGTCAGGCTCTGGTCAACTGCCGCGACGCCGACCCCATCGCAGACGCGGTCAACGCCCTGGGCGTCCCGACCTGGCTTGGAGGCATGGCGCGCGGCCTGCTCGGCCGGCACAGCGACATTCAGTTCCGGCACAAGCGAACCGCTGCGCTCAAGGAGGCCGACCTCGTCATTGTCGCAGGCTTCCCTTTCGATTTCCGCATGGGTTACGGGCGAAGCATCTCGAGCCGGGCGACCGTCGTTGCAGCCAACCTCAGCGCGAGTGAGATGCGCAAGAACCGGCGTCCCGAGGTTCCGGTACACATGCACGCCGGCGAGTTTCTGCGAGAGCTTGCAAACGCGTTGGGCGGCGGGCTCGGCCCCTGGCCCGACTGGTTCGATACGCTCCGAGGCCGCGAGGTCGCCCGCGACGAAGAGATCGGGGAGCAAGCTAGAGTGCCCTCCGAGCTGGTCAATCCGCTCCAACTTTTTCAGCGCATCGACGAGCAGATGACCGACGACGCGGTGATCGTCGTCGACGGTGGCGATTTCGTTGCGACCGCGTCGTACATCTTGCGTCCACGCAAGCCTCTCTCCTGGCTCGACCCTGGGGTCTTCGGAACACTCGGCGTCGGCGGCGGCTTTGCAGTCGGCGCCTCCTTGGTGCGCCCCGGCAAAGAGGTGTGGCTGATCTACGGCGACGGCTCGAGCGCGTACAGTCTCGCCGAGATGGATACATGCGCGCGGCACGGACTAGCGCCCATTGCGGTCATCGGAACCGATGGCTCCTGGGCGCAAATTGCCCGCGAGCAGATCCCCATGCTCGGCACGGATGTGGCGACGGTGCTCCGCCGAAGCCCGTACCACGAAGTCGGTCAAGGCTACGGCGCGGTCGGCCTTCTGTTGAACGACCCAGCGCGTATCGACGAGACCTTGGACGAAGCCAAGGCGATCGCGGCCTCCGGCAAGCCAGTAGTGATCAACGTGCACATCGCGGGCACGGACTTCCGCAAGGGCTCCATCTCGGTATAGACACGATGGCCAAGTGGCTCCAACGCCGAAAGGCTCACCGCAGACTCAGAGATCAGGTGGGCCTCTGGTACCACCCGCAGTACAAGGTCGACGTGCTCGTCGAGTCCGCGCGTGTGCCCGGCATCGAGGTGGCGCGCGGCGAGAAGATTCTCGGCACGCTTGGCGCCGAGGGCCTCATCCGTCCCAAGCAGGTGCGTCCTGCGCCCCTGGTCGCGCTGGCGGAGCTCGCCAGAGCCCACTCCGAGTCGTACCTCGAACGGACTGCCCGCCCCGAAAACCTCGGACGCATCTTCGGCCTCGAGGCACACGACATCGATGTGGACCCCGTGCTCATCGGGCAGCGGCGGCAGGTCGGCGGCACCGTCGAAGCCGCCAACTGGGCCATTCAGCGCAACGATCGCATAGCGTTCAACATTGGGGGCGGCTTTCATCACGCCGAGCCGGAGTCCGGGTCGGGTTTCTGTGTCTACAACGACATCGCCGTGGCAATCGCCTCGCTCCGCGCCGATGGGTTCGAAGAGCCGATCGCCATCGTCGACTTGGACTACCACCAAGGCAATGGAAACATCGTCGCCTTCGAGCACGACACGACGGTCTTCACGTACTCGATTCACGGCTCCGTCTGGAGCCATGTCGAGGCAGCCTCGGACCAGCAGTTCCTTCTCCCGTCCAAGGTCGACGACGAAGCCTACCTAACCAAGCTCCGCGAAACGCTTCCTGCGTCGCTCGAAGAGAGCAAGCCGCGCCTGCTCTTCTACGTCTCCGGCAACGATGTCCTGAAGGGCGATCGCCTGGGTGATTTCATGCTCAGCCGCGAGGGGGTGCTGGAGCGGGATTGTTTCGTCATCGAGCTGGCGCGCAAGCTCGACTGCCCGGTGGTGGTCACCCTGGGCGGCGGTTATAGCGACGACGCCTGGCGTTCCTCGACGGACTTCATTCGCTGGCTCTTGATCGACGAGGCGATCGTCAGCGGTGAGCCGCCGAGGAGCCTCTACGAACAATACGCACAGATCGCCCAGGAGCTCGACCCCTACGACCTACAGCGTCCGAGTGGGGAGTGGCAGCTCACCGAAGCCGACCTGATGGGCGACCTGGCCGGCCCCCGCTACAAGTCCACGCGCTTGCTCGACTACTACTCCAGGCATGGCATCGAGTTCGCGCTCGAGAAATACGGCTTGGCGGACCAGGTTCGAAGCCTTGGCTTCAGGGACCTGGAGCTGAAGGTGAACCCGACCGATCCCGAACGGCAGCACCTCACGCTGCACGGGACGAAGAAGGGCGAAAAGCACCTTCTGGTCGACCAGGTGCTGCGCCGTGTCACGCGCCCGGCACCGGAGGGGATCGAGCCGCCCGACGAAATCCACCTCCTGTACATCGAGTGGATGATGCTGCAGAACCCGACCGAGAGCTTCTCCCTACGGCACCCCCAATGGCCGGGGCAAGACCATCCGGGCCTCGGCGTCGGCGAAGAGGCAATGCACATGCTCTTTCGGGGCGCACAGCGCCTCGGTCTCGACGGCGTGGCGCACCATCCGTCGCGCTATCACATCGCCTTCATCGGCGGCGGACAGTCGTTCTTTCTCGATCCGGAGATCCAAGGCCGATTCGAAGCGATCCGCGACGTGCTCTCTCCCATGGATCTCTCCGAAGCCGCCTGGAAGATGGAACGCGGAGAGGTGAGCTGGTCCGATGGAGAGCGTATCGAATGGATTCCCGAGGACATGGTCATCCCCGCAAGCGATCGCCTCTTCGCCTACTTGGGCTCGGTCCACTATCAGAAGCCCCGCGCCGAAGCGCTCGCGCGCGCCAGAGAACGCGGCATCGTTTTCGAGCCTACTCTTCGCAAGACCTAGCCGCGGGCTCGCCTGCGAAGCGGGCCCGGGTCCAGTCGAGCATGAGCGGCATGTTCTTCTGCGTGGAGTCGTTGTGTCCGTACCCGTCGAAGACCAGATATTCGAGCTCGTTTCCGATCGCGCAAAGACGCCGGTTGAGAACGTTCGTGAGCAAGATGGGCACAACCATGTCGGCCTGGCCCTGAATCAAGAGAATGGGCACCTCGGTCGGCACATTGCCTGGCGAGTTCTCATCCAAGCGCGTCACCCAGGCGGGGAGGTTCAGTGGGCTCGTCTCGAATCCGGCTCCTTCGAAGCCAGCGGCAACTTGGCCAAACTCCTCGCCGCAGGCCTCTTCCTCGAGAAGCGTCTCGATCGCGCTCAGCGCCTCGGCGGTGTAGACGTCTCCGATCGAAAGCTCCGAGTAGGCAGCCTCGAACCCGAGGCTGAGCTGCCAAATGAAACCTCTCGCACCAGGCAGCAAGACACCGGACGTGATGACCCCCTGAAACTCGCTCCCAGGCGCGGCACTGATCACTCCCATCACTTCGAGCTCGGGCGCCCAAGTCGGGGCGATTTCTCCAGCGAATAGCGCGGCATGTCCGCCCTGTGAGCGGCCCCAAATCACGACCCGGCTCCCTGCGCCGGACTCCTCGATCTGCTGCGCGGCTTTGATGATGTCGAGCACGCCCCGGCCTTCACTTGGGCCGACGAGGTACGGATGGATGCCCGGCGTACCGAGTCCCTCGTAGTCGCTCATCACCCCGACGTAGCCGGCGGCCACGAGCTCGGGCGCAATGTCGTAGAAGTCGTGAAAGCCGCTGCGGTACCCCTTGGAGGGCGCGCAACGGTCTGAAACGCCTTTGGTGCCGTGCGCCCAAGTCACGACGTCATAGCCGGCTTCTGGTGCGGAGCCCCCAGGGGCAGCAACCATGCCGGACACCGCGATCGGCGTGCCATCCACTGCTGTCGAAACGTAGAGCACCCGCCAAGCCTTGCTGCCTTCGGCGAATGGCTCGATCTCCTCGGCCCGAATCAAGGTTCCAGGCACGTCCGCGGGAAGCGGATCGGGCGGAAGGTAGAACGCGTCGTCGCCCGTCACCTCGGTCCCAGCGTCGCTGCTGCAGCCAGCGCAAAGACAGAGAAGAACAGCGGCGAAAGCCCAGGAGCGATAGGGAATCGTCATGTTGGACGAGTATCCCCGCGAGGCCGCCTTGGTCAATCGCAATGACGTGTTCGACCTCCAAACAGCACAGCGCCCCGCAGAAGCGAGGCGCCATGGTTAGAGGGTTCGTAAGCCGAGTTTTGTAGCCCGGGCTCGTCGCCGAGCGCCGGGTCGTGATCATTCTTCTGGGACCGATGTCGCCATCGGCCTCGAGCGACGCTACCCGGAGACTCGGGCGGGACCGCCCTCAACGCCTCCCTATTTCGTCTTGCTTCGGATGGGGTTTGCCGTGCGACCGACGTTACCGCCGGCCCGGTGAGCTCTTACCTCACCCTTTCACCCTTACCGCGCGGCCTTTCGACGGCGAGGCGGTTTGCTTTCTGTGGCACTTTCCTCGGGGTCGCCCCCACCAGGCGTTATCTGGCATCCTGCCCTATGAAGCTCGGACTTTCCTCCCGTGTGCAGATGCACACCAGCGATCACGTGAACCTGTCTAACCGACTGAGGTTAAGGCCGGTCGGCGGGGCTTGCAACTACCCCGATGGATCGGCTGCAGAGGCTGGCGAGGACTCGGGAAGCGGGTGCTGTACGACGTCGACGAGGATGTAGCCCAGGGCGAGGAGCACCGCGACCGTTTCCCAAATGTACTGCTCGTCATACCAGCCTATGAAGAACTGCAGAATGAGCCCGACGATCACCATTGAGATCAGCGCCACCGAATAGCGCAGGCGCTCGATCGCCAGCGGCGCCACGAGGATCACGAAGCTGTAGTAGTAGCAAGTCAGCTCGAAGAAGCCGATGATCAGAATCGTGCTCAAACTGAGCACCGCCCATCCGGCAAGTCGCCGTCCCGCAAGCGCGAGCAGCACGAACATGCTGAGCAAGAGGAGCGCGTGAAGCCAGCGCCTGTCGTGTTTGGTCTCCTTGCGCGCTTGTTTCCACTTCGCCCAAGGGTCTTCGAGGCTCGGGTCCTTGGTGAAACGGCCGACCTTACTCGGCTTGTAAGAAAGAATCGTCGGGAGCCCCATGTGGTTGGTCAGTGGGGTTTCGCTGTGCTTCAAGGTGTTGGTGAGGAACTGTGGGTGGGCGTCGAATCCGTTCACCGCGATGCTCGCCGTGCAGAGCACCGCCAGACCCAGCAGGCCGCCGACGATGAATCGCTTGTCGCTCGGGTCGAGCCAGGGGCGATCGATCTTCTTTCGACGGATGAAGCGGTCGACGACGGCCGCGATCGGACCACCGGCAAGCGCTGTGGGGAACAGCCGCAACAGCGCGCTCCAGGAGAGCGCGAAGCCGGACAGCAACGGGTAGCCGCGCTTCAAGAGCGCCACCGCGGCGACTGCCATGAAGAGCCAGGGCACGCGCGCGAAACTCCCGCCCGTCCAGAAATAGGCCCAGGGGTAACCGGTCCCCCAGATCAGCACCGAGAGCGCCGTAGCGCGCAGGCCGAAGGCCCAGAAGATCATCAGGAACGCGCCGGCATAGAGCGACAGGTCGATCAGGGTGTAGCGGAGGATCCGCTTGCGAAAAATCTTGTGCTCTTTCGGATCCAGCTTCGTCGACGAGACCTTGGGGACTTGGTCCTCCCAGCCGATGTTGGTGAGAAACGCGGCCACCATGTTGGAGATCGGGCTCGCGTTGTAGCCGTGATCCATCACCATGTCTTTCCACCAGGCCGACCCCATGACCGTCCGGAACGAACGCGTGTCGTATCGAAACGCCGCCCAGCGCTCGGCCGAAAAATGCTCCGCGCAAGTCTTCTGATAGCGAAGCGCGTCGTCCTTGCTCACATAGTGCAGGCGATTGTCGACCAGGTCGCGGATCTTTCTCTTCCCCAGGTCGGCCTCGCCGCGTTCCTCGTAGTCCGCCGCGAGCACGCACTCGTAGAGCCGCTCGTACTCGTTCTCTTCGAAGTACTTGGAGCCGACGTAGTAGTGAAACGTATCCCAGTAGTGGACGATTCTCGCGGTATGAAAGACGCCGAAGTTCACCCAGGCCGTGGTGCTGGCCAAGATCACCCAGATGAGCGCGCCGCGCTCCAACCATTGGCGGGCCTCCTTATTCTGGCCGACCAGCCAGATCCCGCGCGCCGCCCACGCGAGCACCGAGGCTCCGAGCAGGTAGATGCCCCAGTCCGCGAACCAGGGCGCCAGTCTTGCGCCGTATAGCCGGTATGAGGATATCGCCAGCATCGCGACGGAAAGCGCAGACGCGGCCCAGAGAGCCTTCTTGTTTTCTTCGATCCTAAAGAGCGCGATGAAGAACAACAGTCCGAGCACGACGACCGCGAGGCGATAGCGATGGTCGCGCTTCTCGAGGATCTTCTTCCACCACCAACTCGACGTGTTCTTCACCTGGACCGACGGCGGCCAGGCCGAGGGGGTCTCGCAAAAAGCGAGCACCTCAGCCAGGCTGTAGAAGGTGTCGCCGCCCTGCGCGCGCACGCGGAGGTATCGGCCCTGTCCGCTCAGGCCCCGGCTGCCCCGCCGTCGCATGCCCGCACCAGATGCAGGGTCAGCGACCCAGAGCGGGTTGAAGCTTCGTCCGTCGTCCGAGATCTCGACGATGTAATCGTCGTTGTTGTCGCCCTGCAGGTCGACCGCAGTAACAGCGGTCCGGACGCCGAGGTCATAAATGACGTGACTCTTGATGTCCGCAAATACCGAGGTGAGCTCGCTCTGCCAGGGATCGCCTTCACCGGCGACGATGCCGTCCGTTAGCCGCTCGGCGTGAGTCACGCCCGGCCGGGTCGTCGGCGTCTTGCCGGCGAGAAGATTGCCTGAGGGGCAGGCGACGTCCTGAGCCGCCGCGGGAGCGGTGCTGGCCAGGCAAAGCAAGCAAAGGAGGGCGATTCGAATCACGACCGCGGGCACCGTACGCAACAGAGTCCCTGCTGACAAGTGCCCGGCCGCCTATTCGAAGGACTCGAGATCGACCTCGTAAATCCGGAACGGGGGAACCGGCGTGAGCCCGGTGAGCGCCTTGGTGATGTCGCTGTAGATGGCGTAAAGTCGGCCCTCGGCGGGCCGGACGGTCGAGGTTCCCGGAACGCGGCCGCCTCCGTCCGCCGGAGCGATGACGACCGTAGCGGTCGCCCAGGCATCATCACTGCGGAGGCGGACGATGTTTCCAGCACCCACCATTGCGATGTAGAGGTCACCCTCGAAGAAGGTCATGCCATCTGCGAACCCTTCGAGCGCGGGTGCGAGGACGATCTCGGAAACATCAGACGGATCGTCTAGCGCGAGGCGAACTAGGCGCGGAGGCGCGCCGGAGCTCGTCTTGGAGACGATCAGCGCCTGATCGTCTTCAGTGACCGCGATTCCATTGCCGCCGAAGATCCCTCCTCCGGTTGGGCTGAGGAGGGGATCGTCGGCCCAGACCGTCAGCATCTCGGCTTCCGCGTCGGCACGATAGACGCGGGGGTTCTCGGAATCGCTGATGTAGGCAAGCCCGTTCCCGTCCAGCGCGACGTCGTTGCAGGCCGAGTCGGCCTGGGCGTCCGCCAGAACGAAGCTCAGGTCGCGGTTCCGGGTCTCCAAATCGAACACCCAGATCTCTTGGGCCGCCACGTCCGTCCGCTGGGCGCAAACCCAGAGGCGACGCGACACTTCGTCGATTGCAATGCCTAGGGTGCGCCAGGTCTGCCCTGCGGGCGGAGTCATGAAGATGCTCTCTGTGCCATCCGCCTCGACTCGCGTGATGTTCCCCTGGCTCTCGCTTCCGACGTAGAAGCTACGGCTCATTGAGTCGAAGGCACCGCTCTCGGGAACCAGCTTCTCATCGGAAAGAATGTACTCATCCTGCAGGGGAGCATCCGAGCCGCCCGTGCCCCCGGTCCCCGCGCCTCCGCCCGAGCTGCTGCCACATCCACTCAGCACAGCGACGAGAATCAGCGTACCCAGTCCACGCAATCCAACCACTTCGCACCCCTTCTGTTGGGCGAGACGGTAACAGACCCTCCTCGATCGGATCCAGCCTCGAAGTTGATCCGGCCTGCCCCCCCTAGACTTCGGTCCCCATCGGACTTACGGATAGGTCGATGGGCTCAGAGTCTTCCAAAAAGGCCCCCGCGTCGGCAAAGCCGAATGACGTCGTCCTGATTTACGGCAAGTCGGACGACGGACAGCAATACGAGGTCCTTCGCCAGCGCGGCTCGCGAATCGAAGCAGGAACCATGCAGCAGCTCGAGCAAGGCAGGCCCATCCACGGCGAGGTCGTTCGCCTGAGCGCGCGCGAGGATTCGCCTCTGCTCTTCGACGTCGAGGTTCAGCACGATGCGCGTCCGGCCGCCGGCCGCCCGGCCAAGGTCGCCACCGATCGGTACCGCGAAGGCTGGGAGTCGATCTGGGCGAAGAAGAAGAAGCCGGGCAAGCATTCACTCAATTAAAAAAGGGTGCCGCCCACCGGCGACACCCTCCCCCTGCTGCCCTTGGAGTGGCCCTTAGGTCACGTAGTCCTTGAGTCGATCGACGTCGCGATATTCCTGGAGTCGAGCGAGTCCTGCGGTCTCGACCTGGCGGACGCGCTCGCGCGTGAGGTTCATGATTTCACCGACCTCTTCGAGCGTGATGCCACCGCGGTCTGCGACATCGAGCGCACAGGTGTCGGTCATTTCCCAAATCTCGATGTCAGGGAAGTTGAGCTTGATCGAGCCGCGCACCGGATGGACGTCGATGTACAGGTGGTACTTGCACGAAACGAATGGACAAGGCCGATCCATGTCCTTGCACTCCGAGCGACTCCTCGGCTTCCAGTAGTCGGTTTCGGGATAGAGCTCGCGACCACGATTGAGCTCAGCCTTGCTCAAACGTCGAATCGAGATCGTCCGGGCCCGCGCGCGCGAACGGCGCTTCCTACGACCACCGCGCTCCTCAGAATCCGGCTCGTCGAGCGCTCCGAGCGCGTCTACGAGTGACTCGCGCTCCTCTTCCGGCTTGGATTCCCCGTCGACCACTTCTGCGCTTGCTGCGTCCTTCATGACACCTCTCCCCCTCAAATCTCTTAGACAGCTGCCCGCGCCATGCGGGCCCGCATCGTCAGGCGCCGCTCGATGGCTTCGAGCTTCTGAACGAGCTCGGAACCGAGCTCGCGAACATCGTCGAGCGCCTCGCCGACGCCCAGGTCGTCGGCTCCTTCGCGCTGTTGCTCGTGCACGGCGTTCTCGATCGCCTGGTACACGCGCTTGAGTTGCCGCCTCAGTGCATCGATATCGCCACGAACGAAGAGGAACTCCTTCTGGATTTCCTCCATGGTGAACCCCTGGTGCATCAGGCGGCGGATGTGATCGATTTGGCGAACGGCGGTCGCTGGATAGAGGCCCTGCGAGCCACGGTGCTTGCCCTTGCGGCCGACGCGCACGCTTCGCGGCAATAGGCCCAGCTGCACGTACTTCCGGAAGGTGGCTTCGGTGAGCCGCGCGCCATGGGCGGTGAAGGTCTCGACAATCTGCTGGACGCTCATCCCCTCGGCGTGCGCCCGCTCGATCTTCTCGAGCTCCTGGTCAGACCAGGCCCTCGCCTCCAATTCCCGATGTCTCCGCTGCTGTCCGCTAGGTAGAGTCATTTGAATAACTTATAGCGAATGTATTCCATTCAAAATAATTAGGTCAACAGCAAAATGCATAAATTCATAAATGTTTAGAATTACAACATTTTTAGTTCTACGAAATCCAACCTGGGTCGAATTGCGCCGAGAGTTAGGATCTGCTGATCAAGCTCAGGATCGGATCGAGGGGCGGAAATTGACTGGATCCCCCGAACCCAGTACCTCCCTGCAAGCGCATGGATTCACGGGTGTTTCGACGATTTCGGCGGAACAAGGGGGCTTTCGTCGGCCTGGTCCTGGTCGTGTCGGTGACCGCCCTGGGGGTGTTCGGCCCCTGGCTGGCCCCGTTCGACCCCGCGGAGCAACTGACCGAGAGCCTCCTGCTTCCGAACGGGCTTCCTGCGGGCCCGGGGGTCGCGCCCGGCCACTGGCTTGGCGGCGATATGCTCGCCCGCGACGAGTTGAGTCGACTCCTGAGCGGCGCCCGTGTTTCGATGCTGGTCGCCTATCTCGCCACGGCGCTCGCCGTCCTGATCGGTGTCACCCTGGGCCTGGTCTCGGGCTACGTCGGCGGTCGACTCGACAACTTCCTGATGCGGCTGGTCGATGTCGTCCTCTCGATGCCTTTCCTCTTGATTGCCATCGTGATGCAGCGCGTCTTTGATGCGCCGGGGATATGGACGATCTGTATCGTGCTCGGGGTTCTGTCCTGGACCACCCTGGCTCGCATCACGCGCGCAAAGACCATGGAGGCGCGTGAGCTCGACTACATCCAGGCGGCCCGCGCGCTTGGCCTGCGCCACTTCCGAATCCTTGCTAGACACGTACTGCCCAACGTCATCGGGCCGATCATCGCCATCGCGACAATCATGGTCGCGCGTATGATCATCGCGGAAAGCGCGCTCTCGTTCTTGAACCTGGGAGTCCGGCCCCCGACGGCAAGCTGGGGCTCGATGCTCAGCGAGAGCCAGTCGCTGCTCCTCGGCGTTCCTCGACTGACACTCTACCCGGCCGCCCTGATCAGCATGGCGGTGTTTGGCTTCAACCTCTTTGGAGAAGGGCTGCGCGATGCCTTCGATCCCAAAGACTGAACGCCGAAGCCCTAGCCGTTTGGTCGCCGGCGCTGCTGCGCTCGTCGGCACGGCGCTGCTCATCGCTTGGATCGTCGCGGTGTTTCCAAAGGCCCCCATCGGCCCGCGCTACCTGGGCGCCGGGCACGCCTCGCCGCGGGCTGGCGGAACACTCGTCTTCTCGGCCGGCAGCAACATCCACACCCTGGATCCGCACTTCGCGTACGATACGCTTTCGACCGCCGCCTGCCGTTTGCTGTACGACGGTCTGCTCGACTACGACTACGAAGGCACCATGATACCGAGCCTCGCCGCGGAGCTGCCCGCGGTGTCCGAAGCCGGACAGGTCTTTCGCTTCACGCTTCGCGACGGCATCAAGTTCCACAACGGCCGGGAAATCACCGCCGAGGACATCTCCTGGTCGCTGCACCGTCTACTCTCAAAGCAGACCGGTTCCCCGGGCTATCCGTTCTACAAGTCGATCGTTGGGGCGCCCGCGTACCACCGGGGAGAAGCCGAGCGCATCGAAGGCATCGTCGTGCTCGATACAAAGACAATCGAATTCCGTCTCGATGAAGCCGACCAGACGTTCCTCAACGCGCTCGCCATGCCGTTCGCCTATCCGCTCGCAAAAGAGCACGTCGAGAAGCTCGAGGCGGAAGAAGGCCGCGACGCGGTGGGACGTCACCCGGTTGGCGCAGGCCCGTTCGCCTTCAGCCGCTGGGAGCGCGGCGTGCAGGTCGAGCTGGAGCGATTCGAGGCCTACTGGGCTCCCCGCCCGCGGGTCGATCGAATGATCTTCTTGGAGAACATCTCGCCGGACGTGGCAAGCGCGCGCTTCCGCAATGGTGACCTCGACGTGATTCATCGCCCTAGCAAAGTGAACCGCCTATTCCTACGCGAGTCCCCGGCCTGGGCTCCCTATCGCGCAGAAGTTCCGAGCCCGTCGGTGTACGCGATCGGGCTGAACTGCGAGCTGCCACCTTTCGACAACGTCCACGTGCGACGCGCCGTGGCCTTTGCGATCGATCGCTCCAAGCTCGAACGCCTGAACCCCGGCGAAGTGATCGCAGCGGGCCAGGTCTTACCGCCGATGCTCGCTCCGTACGATCCTGAGCTGCCGACAAAGCAGGTTTTCGACCTGGCGCGCGCCAAGGAAGAAATGCGCTTGGCAGGGTTTGCTGACGGCCTGAGCGAACCGATCACGGTCTGGGTGCGAGGCGAAGGAGACGTACGCGGAGCTCAGCTCTTTCAACAGGACCTGAAGGAGATCGGCATCCAGATCGAGCTCAAGATGGTCTCGTTCGCCACGTATCTCAAGGAAACCGGGAAGCCGCGCGTTGCGCAGGCCGCCTTCACCGGCTGGCATCAGGACTTCCCGGACCCGTCGAACTTCATGGACATTCTGTTCCACAGTCGCTCGATTCATCCGGAGAACTCGGAGAACCGGTCTTTCTACCGAAATCCAAAACTGGATGAGATTCTGGACTCCGCCCGCGCCGAAGTCGACCGCGAGAAGCGGCTCGCCCTCTATGCCGAGGCGAACGCCATCTTGGCCGATGACGCGCCCTGGGCCTTTCTCTCGTATGCCGTCGACATGTTTGCCTGGCAACCGTATGTGAAGGGCTTCCGCCCGCACCCGGTCTGGCTCAACGAGTACAGAAACGTATGGCTCGACCTTCCGAGGAGGCGGGTCCGCCAACTGATCTACGAGCAGGAGGAAGCGCCATGATGCGTTTTATAGCGCAACGCGCAGCCTGGGGCGTGCTCATCGTCATGTCGGTGGTGACCCTAGTCTTCTTCTTGATCTTCGTGGCAGGCGACCCCGCTGTGACCATCCTCGGCCCACAGGCCCGAGCCGAGCAGATCGCGGACTTCAAGGCAAAGAAGGGCTTAGACCGGCCCGTGCCGGAGCAGTTCATGAGCTACCTCGGCCTGATGCCCTGCATCCGTAAAGATTCGCCGAAGTACCTTCGCGACGACGGCGCCCGCGGCTTCTGCGGGATCCTTCAAGGAGATCTCGGCGAGTCGTACTCGCATCACGAGTCGGTTGCCAATGTCATCGGCCATCGTCTTCCGCGGACCCTGCTCCTCGCCTCGCTCGCCGTTGTGTTCGAGCTGCTCATCGGACTCACGGCTGGTATTGTCGCGGCGCTACGACGCAACCGCTGGTCGGACACCGCGATCATGTTCGCGACCTTCGTCGGCATCAGCTTGCCCACCTATGTGACCGGCCCGATCGCCCTACTGCTCTTCGCGTTCCTCTTGGGCTGGTTCCCGTTCGGCGGCTACGGGATCGACCCCCTCGATCACGTCTACCATGCGCTGCTGCCTGCGCTGATTCTAGCGATCGCGGGCGCGGCAACCTATGCGCGCGTCATGCGTGGCGAGCTCATCGAGACCTTACGTCACGACCACGTGCGCACCGCCAGGGCCAAGGGCATGCCGATGTCCCAGGTCGTCATCAAGCACGCCATCCGAAACGCCCTACTCCCAATCGCAACCCTGATCGGCTTGAGCCTGCCGTTCCTGGTAGGCGGCGCGATCATCACCGAAAAGATCTTCGCCTGGCCGGGCCTCGGACTTCTCACGATCGAGTCAATCGAATCGCTCGACGCGCCGGTGATCATGGCTGTCGTACTGATGTTCGGCATCGCGGTTCAAGTCGGCAATCTGCTGGCTGACATCGCAGTCGCCGCCCTCGACCCACGCATTCGACTAGCCTAGCTGGCGTTGCTGGCTTGGGGGCGGGCGGTTGGGCGGGTCGCTCGGGCTTGGCGGGGCGTTGCGCCGGGCTTCGCCCTTCGGGCTCGCGCCGCCCCGGCTGCACTCGGATCACTTCTTGGGTCTTGGCCGCACCGGGAAGATCTTTCGTTCGCCATCATGTCGTGGGGCGAGGACTAGCATTGCGTCCAGGCTGATCTTCTTTCGGCGCGAATCCGGGAGCTTGATGAAGCAGACTCCTGCGCCGCTGAGGCCTTCGATCTTGCAGAGGCCAAATTTCGCGTGCTCGATCCAATCGCCCTTTTCGGGGCGATGCTCTTCGGGCAGCTCTTCGGTGCGAGCCGAAAGCTCCGCCGCCATCGCCCAAGTGGCGCCCGCGCCAACAGCTTCGGTGACCGGAACCTCATGTACCCCTGTTTGCTCCACCGCCGGTGCCTCGACACCCGCCCAGAGTTGCAGCCCAGTCGCCTCGTCGTTTCCGCGCCGAAGCTCGAGCGCGTCGAAGCAGTCGATCCGGAACTCGAGTGCGAACACCGAGCCGTCGACCAGATGACCACCGTAAACCACGTCCTGCCCGTCCTCGCGCAAGGAAACCGTCGCGTGCAGATGCCAGAACGGTTCGCCATCCCGTTCGGAGAGATTGCCTTGCATCGAGAGCAGCTCGCAGCACTCGAATCGATGCGCCTCCTCGTAACGTCGCTCGGCTTGGTTGTACTCGGTGAGCTCAATCCACTCGAAAGCACCGATGGCGCTGACCCAGGCGGTCCGCAGTCCGTGCTCATCGACGAGTTTGCGAAACGCGTCCTGTAGCCCGGTCCCGCGAGAAACCCGCCCAACTATTTGACGTGACAAGCGCGTCTCGACCGACGCGGTTCCCTTCACACCGGTCACGACGTGGCTTGTGTCAGGCGCTCTTCTTTTGCGTCGACTGCATCGACGAAGAGCTTGAAGTATTCGCCACCGCTCAGCAGAGCCAACGCCAGGCTCAGGTACAGGAGCACCAGGCCAACCTCCGCGAAGTCGAACTCGGTCTGGTAGAAGCCAAAGTAGATCGTGTAACGCTGGTGCACGATGAGCATCAGGATCGCAACCATTTGCAAGGCGGTCTTATCCTTACCCGTTCGCATCGCCGCCATCACCACACCCTCGCTCATCGCGATCGTACGCAGCGCCGTCACGGCGAGCTCGCGACCGAGCATGATGATCACGGCGACGACGCCGAGAAATGGCATCCTACCTAGGTAAGCGAGCAAGATCAGTGTTGCCATCACCAGCAGCTTGTCCGCTAGCGGATCGAGGAACTTCCCGAGCACGCTGATCTGGCCCCACCTACGCGCCAGGTAGCCGTCAATGAGGTCGGTGAGCGCGGTTCCGATGTAGAGAATCGCCGCCCAGAAGTTGGCCTTGGGCGTCCCGTCCCAGAGCAGCCAGAGCACCCCGGGGATGAGGGCGATCCGGAGCATCGTCAGCAGGTTCGGGAGATTGATCGCGTCCTCCCGGATGGACGGACGCTTGAGCGTTGCCTCTTCCATGGAGCGCGTTGTACCCCAGGTTGCGCCTGCCGTCTGCCGGCGAGGCGCTTACTCCTTTGGGGTGATACACTCTGGACAGCCCTGGGGTCATACATACTTGCACCAGCAGTTTGCTTTCGACACACTTCGGGCCACCGAGATTTGGAATGCGGGAACTCACTCGGAACGTTGCAGAGCGGGCGAGAACGACGTTAGGGGTCACGGCGCACAACCTCGCTGCGCAGGATCTGATCGCCCTCACGTTTCACGCATACCTCTTTCTCCGGATCTCTGCCGCGCCAGACAGCCCCGATGCCAGCGTTGCCCGCCGGCTCGCTCTCGCCCTACTCGTCATCACCGCCTGCTCTATGGTGCTCAGCCGCGGCGAGGTGATTCGCGGTCAGCGCGCACGCGCGCTGACTTATCGACTGGGCTTGTTCCTACCCATGGTCCTCTCCTATTTCGAGATGCGGGTCTTGCTCCCGGCACTTCACGCCGATCTCATGGACTACCGGCTATACGCCCTCGACCTTTGGCTGCTCGGCACGACGCCTTCGCTCTGGATGCAGGCCTGGAACGTCCAACCGGTCGTCGAGTGGCTGTCCTTTTTCTACTACACACACTTCTTCATCTTGATTGTGATGCTGGTTCCGGCGCTCTTCTTCGGCAAGGGCCGGCGTCTTCAAGAGCTGATGGCAGGCGGCTTGATCGTCGTGGCGGCGGGGCACTTCCTGTACACGATCGTTCCCGGCGTGGGGCCTTACGCGACAATTCCGTTCGATGAGCCATTGCACGGCGCGTTCTGGTGGAAACAGGTCGAGGTCACGGTTGCCACGGCCGGGGCACAGCTCGACATCTTCCCGTCGCTACACACCGCCTGGCCCGCGTATTTCACTTTGCACGCATTCGCCCAGCGCGACGCACAGCCGTTCCGTTGGCTCTGGCCGATTCTCGCCTTCATGACCCTGAACATCATCATCGCGACGATGTTCCTCCGCTGGCATTGGTTCATCGACGTCGCCGTCGGTATCTTGCTCGCCTTTGCGGCACGCGGCTTTGCCCGGGCCGTCTCCGAGCGTGAAGAGCATCGGGGAGCGGGATACGACGGCCGTCAACCCGTCTGGGAACGGCTCTGGTAGCGTTCAGCGGCCCTTGGAGAACCGTCCGGCATCTCGTAGCAGGCTCTCGGGCACTGCAATTTCCGGCATCTGGTCCCTCTCACGCAGCTTGCGGCGCAGCCACCAGATAAAACCGCCCATCATCAGCAGCGGCACCAGCGTGAGGAAAATGGTCGTGTCGACGAAGGCTTGGCGGTTCTCCTCGAGCGGCGATGCGCAGGAAGGACAGGCGTAGGCCAGGTTGGCAGCCGAACTCAGGGCAAGCACGGCGGCGGCGACCGGTGCGCGAGCCACGCGTATCATCAGAGGCATCAGAGGTATACCTGCCAGTAGAGAATCGGCCAGACACCGACGACGAAGTACCAGAAGATCTGCGCCGGCCAAAACGTGAACCGGTCGAGGTTGTGGTGGGAGAGCTTCTGATAGGTGTAGAGCAAAATGATAAAGCCCGCGACGACGTGCACCGCGTGCGTCCCGACCAGCAGGTAGAAGAAGCCGCCTAGCTGCCCCGAGGTGACCGTCAGGCCCTCTCCGATCAGCGCGACCCACTCTGCGCCCTGGAAGAGGACGAAGAAGCCGCCGAGGGCGATGGCGAGCCCCAGGAGCCGCTTCGTGTTCGGCGAGTCGTTCCGGAAAGCTCGGTTCGCGAAATAGAGCGCGAGTCCGCTCGCGAGAAGAGCCGCCGTATTGATGGCGGTTTCTTCGACCGGCAAACGGGGCTGCCCCGGCGGAGGCCAGCCTCCGAGCGCATTGCTCTTCCCGATCACGAAAGCGCTGATCAGGCCCGAGAAGAACATAACCTCCGTCCCCACGAAGATCAGCATGCCCAGCACGCCGTTCGGAACTACGGGTTCGCGCCTGGTTGGCACGCCGTAAGGGCGACCTAGTGCGTCATCAGGCATGTTGGAGTCCTAGGTTCATCAGTGCTCGGTCGTAGGGTGTTCCCCAGCGTGCTCGCCGTCCGTAGCGGCTTCGGCCTCTAGCGCTCGGTCGACTTCCGCCTTCGCCGAGACATTCTCCCAGTTTTGGCCCTCGTGCTTCATGACGTCCGGAGCAACGCCCGCGAAGAATAGAAGCATGAGCATCAGCATCGTGGCGAGCAGGTATGAGATGTACCGCTTTTCGATGTTGAGGTGCATGAAGTTCGCTGCGACCAGATAGGCCTTGACCACCGCGATGCCGAACGCCGTCATCAGGGTGATCATCCATGCTTGCAGGAAGCCAACGGCCAGGTGCGGCGCGACGATCGGCCCGAGGATGCTCAAGATGAGCAGCACGAGCAGGATCGCCCAAATCCTCAGGTAGAAGGCCTGGCCGTGGTCGCCGCTGTGGTCGTCTGCGTGGTCTTGGTGTTCAGCCATGATCATTCGTCCTCATTTGGCGATGTAGAGCAGCGGGAAGAGGAAAATCCAAACGATGTCGACGAAGTGCCAGTAGATGCCGATGAGCTCGACGCGATGAAGCTCGATGCCCTTCCAAGCTTCTCGCGCGATGATCAGCATGATGATGCAACCCGCGATGACGTGAAGCGCATGGAGCCCAGCGGCGGTGTAGTAGAAGCTCCAAAAGCCGTTGCTGGTGATCGTGTACCCGTGCTGAATCTCGCCTGTCCACTCGACGGCCTTGATGCAGAGGAAGATCAGGCCGCCGGCGCAGGTCCCGAGCAGCCACTTGGCCGCTGTCTTGCCGTCGCCATGCTCGGCTGCATGGTGAGCCAGCACCGCGAAGAGCGATGAAGTCAGAAGCACGAAGGTGTTGGCGCCGCCAAACCAGGTGTTGGTGTGCGAGGCATATTCGGCCCACTCGGGGTGGCCCAGCCGGTGCATGACATAGGAAGCGAGCAAGCCTCCAAAAATCACGATTTCCGAGCCGACGACCCACCACACGGCGAGCTTGCCGGTTGGAATGCCCGTGGCGCTTCTGGTCGTTGCTATGGGTCTGGTCATGCTCATTGCGGCCTCGTCATTCGGCGGGGGCTGTGTCCGGTGGGACGTCTTGCGGCCAGTAGTCGTCCTCGCGACCGGGCACGCTGTACTCGTAGGGGCCTCGGTAGCAGTTCGGCAGCTCGGGCCAGTTGCCATGGGGAGGCGGTGAATCCGTAGTCCACTCGAGGGTGTTGGCCTTCCAAGGGTTCTTTCCGGCGGGCTTGCCCTTGAAGAGGCTCGCCACGAAGTTGAACAGGAAGATCGCCTGGAAGGCGAGCATGACGAGCAAGGCGGTCGTCGCAATCACGCGAAGATCCTGCATACCCGCAAGGTCGGGGAAGTTCTGGAAGTTGTAGATTCGCCGATGCTGACCGGCCGCACCCAGAATGAAGAGCGGGATGAAGATGAAGTTGAACGCGATGATCGTCCCCCAGAAATGAATCTTGCCGAGGGTCTCGTTCATCATCCGGCCAAACATCTTCGGGAACCAGTACGTGATTCCAGCGAAGAACCCGATGATGGCGATTGGGAAGAAGGTGTAATGGAAGTGAGCGAGCACGAAGTACGTGTCGTGGAAATAGATGTCCGAGCCGCTCGCGCCGAGGAAGATACCGGTGATGCCACCGATGAGGAACTCGGCGATGAACGACAAGGCCCAGAGCATCGGAGTGGTGAGACGGATCGATCCGCCGTACAGCGTGGCAATGTAGAGGAACAGCATCTCCGCGATCGGGATGGAGATAATCAGGGTGGTGATGGTGAACACATTCGCCATTCGCGGGTCGATCCCGGCGACGAACTGGTGGTGGGCCCAGACGAAGAAGCTGATGATCCCGGTCGCGAATGCCGTGTACAGAATCAGCTTGTAGTTGAAGAGCTTCTTACGGGCGAAGGTGCAGATGATTTCCGCCACGATTCCCATTGCGGGCAAGAGCACGACGTACACCTCGGGGTGGCCGAAGAACCAAAAGAGGTGCTGCCAGAGAACCGGGTCGCCGCCACGGTCTGGGTCGAAGTAGCCGGTGCCGACCACCTGATCCATGAAGAGCATGACCGCGCCCGCGATGAGCGGACCGACTGACGCCATGAACAGGATGCTGGCGATGACGATCATCCACAGGACCATCGGGATGTCGTGCATCTTCATGCCAGGTGCGCGCGCGTTCATCAGGGTCGTGATGAAGTTGATGCCCCCGAGCAGGAAGGCCACGAACTCGAGTGCAACGGCGACCAGCCACAGAGTCGCGCCCATCGGTGTGAGGTTGTATTCCGCGCTCGCCGAAAGCGGCGGGTAGGACGTCCATGCGCCGCCGAAGCCGCCGCCGGGGACGAAAAAGGAAGCGATGAGAATGATCGCGCTGATCAGGAAGATCTGATACGAGAGCCGATTGATGCGCGGGAAAACCATGTCGTCTGCGCCGATCATCAGCGGGATGAGGTAGTTGCCAAACGCGGCGATCAGCATCGGCATGGCGACCCAGAAGATCATGATCGTCCCGTGGTTGGTGACCAAGGCGTTGTACTCGCCCTGCGAGACCACGCCGTAGCCGGGCACGCTTTCGCCTGGGAACGCGAGCTGCATGCGGAACGCATACGACATGTAGCCCCCGATCAGCGCCATTAAAATGCCGGTGAACATGTACTGCATCCCGATGATCTTGTGATCGGTCGAGAAGATGTACTTGCTCAAAAAGCTCTGCTCGTGGTGCCCGTGGTCTGGGTCGTGCGCGTGCGCGCCATGTGTGTCTACCGTGCTTGCTTCAGCCATGACCTTTTCCGTTCAGCGGGAAGCAAGCTTGCCCGCGCTGCCCTGCGACATCCAAGCCGCGTGTTCTTCCGGGGTTTCGACGATGATGCGCGCGCCCATGATTCCGTGCCCAATCCCGCACATCTCAGCGCATTGGATGTCGTACTCGCCGGGCCTGGTGGGCTTGAACCAGCCCTTCATGACGCGGCCCGGGATCGCGTCCTGCTTCAAGCGGAACACGGGAACCGAGAAATCGTGGAGGACGTCCTTGGAGAGAAGCTCGTAGTGATAGGTCGTGCCCTCCTGGACGTGCAGCTCGTTGAAGGTGTTGATGTCGTCTTCCGTGTCGAGCTCGTTGTCGGGTCCAGGGTGGACGAAATTCCATGCCCATTGCTGTGCCACGATTCGGACGGTGCTGTCCGCCTCGGGCAGACGTTGCTTGATGTTGTACCAGACCATGATGGCCATGAAGACGATCAGTAGATCGCAGACGATGATGGCCGCGTGCGGGATGGTGATCCAGCGTTTGAGATTCTTCTCTTCGCCGGTCACGTACTGCGCGCGCTGCCCCTTCTGCTCGCGGAAGCGGAAGATCAAAAAGAAGAAGGCGGCATAGGCGAGGAGGGCCCAGAAGCCTACCAGCACCGTGATCAGCGCGATCAACGAATCGATGTCCCCAGCGAACGAGGAGCCCACCGGCACGGCGCGACCGATCAGGTAGTCGCCCAGCGGCGCGAAAACACTTTTGACGAAGTCGTAAATTACTTGAAGCATTCGACCCTCTACAAGCTCAATTCAGAATGAAAGCGAAAACGACACCGATGTAGATGGCGGCGCCAATCATGGTCCACTTCCACCAGAAGTGCGCCTCGCTATCGGGATCCCGTGTCTTACCAGCCATCTGTCAAACCCTCGCAGCTTACTCGGATAGAGTGCCAATGTACGCGATGACGTCTTTCATCGCTTGTTCGTTGGGGAGTGTCATGGAGAACGGCCGCATCTTGGCTCCCATGGCGTCATCGGGCTGGGTGCCGCGCACCCCCGACTTGAAATTTTGCAGCTGTGTCAGAAGGTACCAGTCGCTAGCACCTGCCAAAGGCGGACCAAACTCATCCAGATTGCCCCGCGCGTTCGCGCCGTGGCACTACACGCAGGTGGCGAAGTAGATCTTTCCGGTTTTGGGATTGCCGCCCTCGAGGGTGGGCGCCGGATGAGTCGGTTCCATGGACGCGACATAATTGGAGATCACATCGACTTTCTCATCCGTATCGAGCGCGCGCGCCATTGGATACATTCGCTTGCCCGCTACATCTTCCGGATGAAAGCCACGGTAGCCTTTCTTGAAGCCGCGGAGCTGCCGCTTCACATACCAGCGTTCGAGCCCCGCAATTGAAGGTGCGCCGACCTCTGGGTTGCCCTCCCCGTTCACTCCGTGACACTGAACGCAGCCATCGTAGAGATCTTGGCTGTACTTGAGACTGGCCGTGTCCGGGCTGGGCTCGCTGCAGGCCGTCAGTACGATCGACAGCGCGGACATGAGGGTGATTGCCGTAGCGGCGCGTGATTTGCTCATCATCCGCCCTCTCCAAGTGACTTGAGATAGGCCACCAGGGCCGCGATTTCCTGCTCGGGGAAATTGTAAGGCGGCATCGTCTTGCCGTAGCCCTGAACCACCTGATCCCAAGAGTTCGAGATTGAGCTGGCGAGGTACGCTTCGTCGGCAACGACCGTCTCGCCGCTGACCAGAGGTCGCTCCTTGCCGAACAGACCCTTCCAGTTCGGGCAAGGCTGCTGCTTGACGCCGTCGACCGCGTGGCAAGCCATACAGCCTTTGCTGTTGCTCAGCTTCTGGCCCCAGCATGCCTCGGGGTTCGCGGCACCGACGCACTCAGGCGGCATCGTGACGTCACCGGCGGCGATGGGAGCCGCGCCCTTGAACGACCAGCCGTTGAGCGCCGACTCGTCTTCGGAAGGCTGCGGCGCGAGGGCGGCAAACTGGTCGCGAGGCTTCGAAGCGTACTGCGACATCGCCTGACCCAGGGGCATCGTGCCGGCTTCCAGCGCTTCTTGCTGTTGCTGCGTGATGATGTCGTACTCGTCAGCGCTCACAGGTGCTCTGGCTGAATCGCCTTGGCCGCAACCCAGAGCGAGCGCCAGCAGAGCCGAGACTGCAAGTAGAACGCCGAGAGATTCAAATCGTGTTTTGTGCTTCGTACTCATCCGTGCACGCTCAGTATATTTGATGGAGGTGAAGGCTCCGTTGAAGCCTGGGATCGCCAACCGGCAACAACGGGACCCTCCCGAGCTGCCAAAAGACATATGCGAAGAAGACGCCGCCGACGAAGAGGAGTGCACCGACGTCTGCAAGCTGTACGTGGAACGCCCCTGCCTGTGGCAAGACGAACCAGTAGATGTCGACGATGTGCATGAGGATCAGCCAAAAGCACATCACCTGTAGCCAGGGCAGCGCTCGCTTCTGCACACGCGAAATCAGCAGAACGAACGGCGCAACGAAGTGGCCGAAGATCAGCAGGTAGGACACGAACTTCCAGCCGCCATCCCAGCGCTTCATGAACCAGGTAGCTTCCTCCGGAATGCCCGCGTACCAAATCAGCATCCACTGCGAGAACTGCACGTAGGTCCAGAAGCAGACGAAGCCGAACATCAGCCTGCTGAGGTCGTGGAAGTGCTCGATGTTGATCGCGTCCCCGACCAGGCCGCGCTTGTGGAGGCTCAGGCCGATGAGGATCGTCAGGGCGAGAATGGACACCGCCGAGCCCGCAAAGATGACCACACCGAAGATGGTCGAGAACCAGGCGGCCTCCAGCGACATCAGCCAATCGAACGCCGCAAACGTGAGCGCACATGCGAAGAGGATGAGCGAAGGAGCTGCCAAGCTCTGCATCCGCAAGGTGTGCCGGGGGTCGTGATCTTGGTCTTGGCGCCGTGACCAGCCGAAGTACGCCAGGGCGATGAGGCACCAGACGGCTAGATAGCCGATGCCGCGAGCGACCCAGCCCTTGGTGTTCAGATAGCCTGACTTCTGCGCGAGGATCTCGTGGTGAAGGGCGGTCTCCTGCGGGGTGTGCGCGTGCCCTTCGTCATGAGCAGTCGCGTCGCCATGTTCTTCAGCGTGCTCTGCACCGTGGTCTTGCGCATGCGCGACGCCCGAGCCGAGCCCGAGAACGCCATGCTCCTCGTGATCGCCGGCGCCGTCGGAATCCGAGTCCGAATCCCCGTGATCGTCGGCGTGCTCGCCGTGAGCGGACACGCTCTGCCACTCGTCGTAGATGTCGATTTTGCCAAGTGCGACCCCTGCAATGAAGGGAATCGCCAAGAGCGCCACGATCGGCGCACCGGACATGACGACCTCGACGATACGTCGCGACGATACGCCCCAGTAAGAAGCGGTGAGAAACTGAACCAACACCAAGAACAGAGCGCCGAGCATGAAGGTGGCTGTCGTGAAAAGGCCGAACAGGTAGGCGTAGCCCAGCCTGTCGGCATCCGCGGTCACCACTGCGAGCAAGCCACCAACGATGGCGAGCACCAGAGGCGCCAACCAGGCGCGCTTCCAGAAACCGTCGTCTCCGACTCGATAGTCTTTGTCGTTTGCGTTCGTCACTGGGATGGCTCCGTGTTCTTCGGCGTAGCCGCTGGTGCCTGACTCAGCTGCAGCGCGCGGACGTAGTGAACGATGGCCCATCGGTCATCGACCGGGATGTTGTGAGCGTAGGCCGGCATGTTTCGCACTCCGTTGGTGATGGTCGCGAAGAGCTGGCCATCGGGAATGTGACGCAGCCGCTCGTCGTGGAAGCTCGGCGCCACGAGGCCGGTTGCCCCGAGCGCGCCGGCCCGGCGGGAAACCATGCCCTTGCCATCGCCAGACAGGGAGTGACAGGCGGCGCAGTAGATGTCGTACCGGTCCCTGCCACGCTTGAGGAAAGCCTCGCTACCTCCGCGCCTTGCGATGAGAAGAGCCGGCACCTCCAGGAGGTATCCTTCGTTTGCCGCGCGCCCCGTTGCCATCGTGAGTGAGCGTTCCATCTCCCGAGAAACCGTCCCCTCGACCTGCGGGCGCATCGAGCGCTGATCGGCGAAGAACGGCTGTCGCTCTTGGGTGTCGTAGCGGGGCTGGTTGTACATGTTGCGGATACCCACCACCGGCGGTTCCCCGCTCTCACCGCCTATGCAGCCGGTGCTCAGCGTTACGAATGCCAGCGTGGTCAAAAGGGCACGCATCACTGCACCTCCTCCTCGACGAGCTCGAGGTAGGTGGGGTTGGTCGCCTCGAGCAACGCCTTGGTCCGTTCGAGGTCAAACTTCTGGTCGCCTGCCTCAATCGAGATGAAGTACTTGTCGTCGCTGGCCGCTTCGAAGCGGTCCGACTCGAAAATCGGGTGATTGTGCATCGGCAGCTTGATGAGTCCGAGCAAGCCAAACAGGGTCGCGAACCCGCACAGGAGGATGCCGAGCTCGAACATGATCGGCACCATCGACGGGAAGGCTCCGGGCGGCTTGCCACCAATGATGAGCGGGTAGCCGGCGCCGATGTTCAACAAGTTGAAATCGAACGCGTTGGTGTACTGCATCATGAACACCGCCGTTGCGACGCCGAGCATCCCGAAGATGAACGAGAGCACACCGATTCGAGTTGGCTTGAGCCCCATCGCCTCGTCCATGCCGTGCATGGCGTACGGCGTGTGGCAGTCCCAGTTTTTGTAGCCAGCGTCTCGGACCTTCATCGCCGCACTCGCAATGGCGTTCGGCGTTTCGTATTCGGCCAGGTAAAGGGCGGGCTTTTTTGTTTCGTTAGCCATGATTCGCCTCACTCCGCCGGCACCGGCGCAGCAACTGCGTCCGGCTCCTCGTCATGTGCCTCTAAGGCGTGCAGGTCGGGATGCGCCCCCGGCAGGTTTCCTTTGACCTCCGCAATGGCGATCATCGGAATCCAGCGAACGAAGAGCAGGAAGAGCGTAAAGAACAATCCGAAGGTCCCGACGTAGGTCAGAATGTCGATCATGGTCGGATGGAACATGCCCCAGGAGGACGGCAGGAAGTCCTGATACGTCGACGTCACGATGATGACGAAGCGCTCGAACCACATACCGATGTTGATGAGAACGCTCGCGACGAGCATGATCGGAACGCTCGTGCGGGCTCGCTTGAACCAGAAGACCTGCGGCACGATGACGTTGCAGAACACCATCGCGTAGTACGCCCACCAGAGCGGCCCCCAGTTACCTTTGCTGTCGAGCTGGCCCCAGCCGAGCCGATTGTGGAAGAACACCCACTGCTCGTACGGGTTGGAGGAGTACCATGCGATGAAGAACTCCATCGCGTAGGCGTAACCAACGAGGAGCGCCGTGCCGAGCATGAACTTGTTCATCAAGTCCAGGTGCCGGATTGTGACGATGTTCTGCAGCTTGAAAATCGAGCGGCAGATCAACATCAATGTCATGACGAGCGCGAAGCCGCTGAAGACGGCGCCTGCCACGAAGTACGGCGGGAAAATCGTGGTGTGCCAGCCCGGCACGACCGAGGTCGCGAAGTCGAACGAAACGACCGAGTGCACCGAAAGAACCAGCGGCGTCGAGATGCCGGCGAAGATCAGGTACGCCCGCTCGTAGTGCTGCCAGTGCCGATGGGCGCCGCGCCAGCCCAGGGCGAAGAAGCCGTAGACGCGCTTGCGGGTCAGGTTCTTCGACCGGTCACGCAGCGTGGCGAAGTCCGGAATCAGGCCGACGTACCAGAAGATGACGCTGATCGTCAGGTAGGTGCTGACCGCAAAGACATCCCACATCAGCGGGCTCTTGAAGTTGGGCCACATGTCCATCTGGTTCGGGATGGGGAAGAGGTAGTAATCGAACCAGGGGCGACCGGTGTGAATCGCGGGGAACAAGCCCGCACAGAGCACCGCGAAAACAGTCATGGCTTCGGCGAAGCGGTTGATGCTCGTGCGCCACTTCTGCCGGAACAAGAAGAGAATGGCTGAGATCAGCGTGCCCGCGTGGCCGATACCGATCCACCAGACGAAGTTGGTGATGTCCCAGGCCCAGTAGATCGGCGCGTTGTTACCCCAGGCACCCACACCTTGCATGAACAAGTACGCGAGCGCGGCGGTCATCACCCCGAGGACAGAAAGCGAAAGCAGAAATAGGAACCACCAACCGCGCGGGGCGGGGTTCTCCGTGACACCTGCGATCGTCTCGGTGATGTCGTTGGCGGTCGTGCCTACGGGAAGAAGGGAAGTCTCGCCGAGTTCTTTAATTGGTGCGTCGTAGCTCATTAGCCCTTACCCATTTCCCTTCAGCTCGGGGTTTGGGTTTCGAATGCGTGCCAGGAACGAGGTGCGCGGACGCGTACCGATCTCGGCCAGCAGCTTGTAGTTGCGGTCGGCATTGGACAACTTCGCCACCCTGCTCTTCGGGTCGTTGAGGTCGCCGAACGCGATTGCCCCGGTCGGGCAAGCCTGTTGGCACGCACTCTTGATATCGCCATCGCGAAGTGGGCGACCGCTGCGCTTGGCGGCGATCTTGCCCTCTTCGAGGCGCTGCACGCAGTAGGTGCACTTCTCCATCACGCCGCGCATGCGCACCGTGACGTT
>Ga0316201_10000195_pt1 | contig 29912 bp, 22 predicted proteins | sample CS6wburrow_MG_FD_204516 | JGI IMG/M metagenome (GOLD analysis project Ga0316201, IMG submission 204516) | Coastal sediment microbial communities from Delaware Bay, Delaware, United States - CS-6 worm burrow | ecosystem: Environmental > Aquatic > Marine > Coastal > Sediment | place: USA...
AGTAAAGACCGGGAAAACGCGCATCGGTGGTGGCCGTAATGGTCGCCTGCTTCAGGGCATCACCATTCACTGCAAAGTGGGCATTTTCCAGTGCGGCCACGGCCTGGCGCGCTTCCGCCTTGTCATGGTCTTTGAGGCAATAGCCTTCCGCCAGAAAGCCGTTATAGATGATTTGAGGGTGGTTTTTACGCAGATAGGGGTCATTATCCGCAGCATCGAGAATACACGCTTCGATCTCGGCGCGGGCGGCGGAGATATCCTGACCCGGATAAATACCCATGCGCACGTCGACGCAACACCAGGCCGGCACGCTGGAGGCCCAGTCGCCGCCCCTGATTTTGCCAATATTGAGGTTCAGGGGGTGGTCGTGATGATCATAGTGCGGGTGAGTGTGCGCGGGTCCGTTCCAGCGCTTTTCCAATTCCTTCAGCGCTGCGATCAATGGCAGGCAGGCGTCGATGGCATTAAAACCGCTGCCGGCCTCCAGTACATGAACCGGTTTGCCTTGCAGGTGTACCTGGAACCAGATGACACCGATCTGCGCGCTGACCAGTTGCTCCGCAAACGGTTCGGGTATCAGGGCAGCCTCTGCGCGGTACCCGCGCTGGAAGCAGGCCAGCATGCCGTTACCGGTACATTCTTCCTCAACAACCGACTGGAAATAAACATTGGCTGCCGGCTGATAACCGCTGTCCCTGAGGGCATTCAGTGCATACAGGTTGGCCACCAGGCCGGCCTTCATATCACCCACGCCGCGGCCATACATGTAACCGTTGTCGATACGCGGCTCAAACGGTGGTGACTCCCACATTTCCAATGGGCCGACCGGCACGACGTCGATGTGGCCGTTGAGCATCAATGACTTGCCCTTGCTGGATTGGCTGTGATGGCTGCCGACGACATTGATGGCATGCTCATAATCACCCATCACGGGCGAAAACCCCGGCAAGTGGGCAATGTCTTTTACATTGATTTCCCAGATATCGGTCTCGTAGCCCAACCCGGTCAGTGTGGCCGCCATGAAGCCCTGGGCGCTTTGCTCATTGCCGCGTGTCGATGGATGACTTGAAAGTTCCGACAGGAATGCAGTCTGCTCCTCAAATCTTTTATCCACAGCGTCCAAAATACGTTTGGTGGTGTCTTTGTCCATCGTCCGGTCCCGTTAAAAGGTCTTCAGGTCATTTTCATTTATCAAAAGGGGCACATCGGTGACGGAGATGACCTCATCAACCGTCAGTCCCTCGGCGATCTCGCGTAACAGCATGCCATCAACGGTGACATCGATGACCGCCATATCAGTATATACACGGTCAACGCAGGCCGGTGCCGTCAGTGGCAAAGTGCAGCGCGGCACAATCTTGGAACAACCGCGTTTATCCAGGTGGGTACTCAGCACCACCACCCGGCGGGCCTTTTGCGCCAGTTCCATTCCACCTCCGACCCCGGGTGTGAATTTACCCGGTATGGTCCAGTTCGCCAGGTCGCCATTGCTTGCAATCTGCAATGCGCCGAGGATGGTCAGGTCGAGCCTGCCGCCACGGACCAGCGCAAACGAGGTCGCGCTGTCAAAAAATGCCGTGCCGGGCCGGACGGACACATAGGCTCCGCCGGCATCGATCAGGTTGCGGTCCGCCTTCTCATAAGAAAGCGCCGGGCCCTGTCCCGATATACCGTTTTCGGAATGCATGCATACGGGCAAGCCCGGTTCCAGGTAGTCAACGATCCGGGTCGGATAACCAATTCCCAGGTTGACCGTCATACCCGCCAGCACCTCACGTGCGGCGCGTTCTATCATTTTTTCATTATCTCCGGACAACGCCATATTCCCGTGTGAGTTGGCCCAAATGGACCACGTGGTCTACGAATGGACCCGGCGTATGCACCGCCTCTGCCTGGATACCACCCAGCGGCAGCAGGTTTTCCGCTTCCGCAATCACGATACCGCCCGCCATGGCCATCAACGGGTTGAAGTTGCGTGCACTGGCTGCATAGGCCAGATTGCCGAACGGGTCCGAGGCATGTGCATGAATGAGCGCCACGTCGGCCTTCAATGCTTTTTCGATGAGATACCTTTGTCCTTCAAATTCAACCGTTGGCTTGCCCCTGGCCAGCTGTGTCTGCATCGCGATATCGCTCAGGAAGCCGGGCAGTCCTGCACCCGCTGCGCGAATTCGTTCAGCCAGGATACCCTGGGCGCAAAACTCCACCTCTACACGCCCTTCATTCATCATCTGTATGGCGTGCGGGTTAAGCCCGATGTGCGAGACGATCAGGCGCTTTACCTGGCCGTTACTTAGCAGGTGGTCCACCCCCATACCGGTTTCGTTTGCGTCATTCTTGATGATGGTGAGTTGTTTCCGGTTCTGCCGGACCAACTCATCAATCAGCATGAAGGGGGTGCCGGGCACACCAAAACCTCCGATCATGACGACAGCGCCATCTGAAATCCGGCCGATGGCTTCTTCAATTGTTGTGCGTTTGTCGATCATTGCTTAACACGCCGCTCAAAAAACAGCTCCGTGTTCTCATCCGGGCTGTGGTTGGTCAGTAGTGAAATGACCACCAGTGTCGGTAATGCGACCAGCCAGCCGGCGTAGGATGAAGCAAAACCCAAGGGCTCCCCGGCCAGTGCCCAGATGACCGCGCTTGAACCGCCCAGCATCATGCTCCAGAACGCCCCCGATGCGGTCGTACGCCGCCAGAACAGCAAACCGAGCATCGGGAAGAACAGGCCGGCAGCCCCGAAGGTGTACGCGTAAATAATCAGGTCAAGAACATTGGGTACCAGGTAGGCGATGCCGATGGCCAGCAGGCCAAGCACGATGGTTAAAACGCGGGCGACCTTAACGAGTTCAGCATCGGTGGCGCCGGGCTTGAGTAACTTGCGGTAAATGTCATTGGTAAAAATGGCCACCGGTCCGATCAGGCAGGAATCGGCTGTGGACATCACCGCGGCAATATAAGCCGCAATGACGACACCGGTGATCCCCACCGGCAATAGCGTGAGTATCATCGTCGGGGTGGCCAGTTCGGCATCGGCCAACTCCGGTGCAAGAATACGTGCCAGCAGTCCCACGAGCGTACTGCCGATGGCAAAAAGAGGCCATTCGATGGGCACACCGGTTAACAGGAACGCCCGTCGTGCGGTTTTTTCATCGCGCGCCGCGACAATGCGCTGGAGTCCGGCGATCGAAATGAACCAGATGGGTATGATCGAAAAAAACCACCCCAGCATCTGTTTCCAGCCAATGGCGTCCCATTCGACCATCGATGCGGTTTCCGGGTTGGCCGTCAGTTGTTCGACCATACCGCCCCAGCCGCCGACCTTGATCAGGCCGATTGGCACCAGGATGAAAACCACACCCACCAGCAACACGACCATCTGCAGGACGTCGGTATAGATGACAGCCTTGAGTCCGCCCATTGCGGTGTAGGCCAGTATCACGAACCCTGCCAGCGCGATGGCGAGAACCAGTTCCATGCCCAGGGTCACCTGCAGCAACTTGCCGCCGGCGATGATTTGTCCACCAACAAAGGTGAACCAGGCGAGGCCGATTACCAGCGCAGCGAGGGTGCCCGTGCGCCGGTCAAAGCGGGCTTCAAACAGATCTCCGGTCGTCAAGCCTTTCACCTGGTCGGCCCAGCGCTTGACCTTTGGCACCATCAGGAAGGAGGCCAGGATAATGCTCAGCCCGGAGATGGCGATCAGCCAGGATCCGGATATACCCAGTGTGAAACCAAGGCCGCCCATGGCAATGCTGAAACCGCCGCCGAGATCGGTGGCAGCGGTGGTGGCCGTGGTCTGGAACAGGTTCATATCGCGGTCGGCCGCCATGAATGATTCGCTTTCACCGTGCTTTTTTTGCGAACGGGCAACCTGCAGGCCCACCCACAGCAGGGCAAGGAAGTAAAAACCGATCGCGACCAGGTCAAGATAGTGAAGTGTGTTCATTGGCTTTTCTGCGCCTGCCGTGTTCTCGCTCTCGTCGGACCGGTTGGTCTTGTCAGGATTGGGGGTTCTGTTATTATTCTCTATTCTGATAGATAACAAATCAACCATAGATTATATTTATTGTTATATGTCTATTCGATCTCCATACAGTCAAAAAAACAATCCTCCGGATGAACTCGCCTGGAACCTGGACTGGAACCTGTTACGCACCTTCATGGTCATCGTCCAGGAAGAAAGCATCACCGCCGCAGCTCACCGTTTGAAGCTTAAGCAGCCCACTGTCAGCAATGCGCTGAAGCGGCTCGAACAGAGCCTGGGCGCTGACTTGATCAATCGCGGTCCGCGGTCCTTTGAAGTCACTGCCCGCGGAGAATCGCTGTATCAGCAATGCGTCTCGATCTTTGGAACGGTAAACCGACTTTTTTGCGCGCTGGAGGAAGCGGGTGAGGAGGTTTCCGGAACCGTGCAGCTGTCGATGGCCAGCCACGTCATGTGCCCACTGCTCGATGATACGCTCGAGGCATTTCATCGTCTGCATCCCAAGGCCTGTATCTCCATCGACATCAGTAGCAGTAAGGACGTGATACGTTCGGTTACGGAAAAGAAGTCAGCCATCGGCATTTGCCTTGTTCACGAGCAGGATGCCGGACTGGAATACCGGCATCTTTACACGGAGCACTTCGGCTTCTTTTGCGGTCCCCGGCACCGCCTGTTCGGCATCAAGAGCTTGCGACTCGAGGACCTGCGCGGCCAGCAATGCGTATCCTTTCGAACCGATCAGTTAAACGATGTGCTTCAACCGGTTGCGCTATTGCGCACACAGGCTGATTTAGACTCCAACATCGCCGGCATGTCCAGCAACCTCGAGGAAATTCGACGTATGGTCATCGCTGGCATGGGTGTTGGAGCATTGCCCGTTCACGTGGTTGAACGTGAAGTCAAGGAAGGCCTGTTGTTTCAACTCCCGCCCTACGAAAACCTGCCGCCCATCGACATATGGCTGATACGTCACCCGGGTGCCAGTATGAACCATGCAGAACGCGAGTTCTTCAGGATGCTGGTAGAGTTGGTTGAACAAACACCGCTGTCCGGGCGTACTTATGGAAACGGTCAGGCTGGTGCCGGGCATCAAGCCCGGTGAAAGCCTTTTGAATATCCGGTCACAAAGGGAGGTGCAACGGTGACAAAAACAGTGAGTTGGAACCCCATGGATCCATCGCGCATGTTTTACCAGACACGCCTGCGCCGTCCGTTACTCGACCGGGGCGAAGGCGTTTACCTTTGGGACCGCGACGGAAAAAGATATCTCGACGGTTCCAGTGGTGCGATGGTGTCAAACATCGGTCACAGCAATCCACGCGTACTGGAAGCCATGCGTAAACAGATGGAGCGTTCAACTTTCGGCTACCGCCTGCACTTCGAAAATGAACCTGCCGAGCACCTTGCAGCACAGATAGCGGCGCTGTGCCCCGAGGGACACGACCGGGTGTTCTTCGTCTCCGGTGGCTCGGAGGCAACCGAAAGCTGTATCAAGCTCGCCAGGCAATACGCCTTCAGCAGCGGCCAGTCTTCACGCTGGCAGGTTGTTTCTCGCAACCCCTCATACCACGGATCGACCCTTGGGGCGTTGGCCGTCACCGGCTACCGGCCACTCACCGACCCGTTCCTGCCGATGCTTCGCCAGATGCCCAAGATTCCGGCGCCACGCTGCTATCTCGACCACGATACATTCACCGATCAAGAACGCGGTATCCGCTACGCTGACATGTTGCGGGACAAGATTATCGAGTTGGGGCCTGAAACCGTGCTGGCTTTCATCATGGAACCGGTCGGTGGCGCATCCACAGGCGCACTGGTCGCACCGGACAGTTATTATCCGCGTATCCGCGAGATCTGCGATGAATTTGGTGTCCTTTTGATATATGACGAGGTCATGAGCGGCGCCGGGCGGACCGGCCGCTACCTGGCCGCCGCGCACTGGCAGATCAAGCCAGACATTATTGCGCTTGCCAAGGGCCTGGCGGCAGGATACGCGCCGCTGGGAGCCATGCTGGCTGACAACCGGATCATCGACGTGGTGCTAAACGCGGGCGGGTTTCAGCACGGCTACACCTATGCGGGCAACCCGCTGGCGTGTGCTGCCGGTCTGGCAGTGACGCAGGAAATACTCGAGCAGGACCTGATGACACGGGCCAGTCAGACGGGTGACCTGCTGATGCGCGAGTTGCGCGGGCTGATGCAGGACTACTATTTCATCGGCGACGTACGCGGCAAGGGTCTGCTGCTGGCTTTTGAACTGGTGGCCGACCGCGATACCATGCAGCCCCTGCCGGCCTCCTTCCACGCACACACGCGCCTGGTGGAACTGGCCTATGAACGCGGCCTGATCATCTACTCCCGGCGTACCCGGGAAGGGCTTGAAGGTGATCATTTCCTGGTATGTCCGCCGATGATCTCCACAGCCGGGCATGTCGAGGAAATCATCGGTGTGCTGAGGGAAAGTCTTGACGCTCTTCAGGACGAATTGACACGCGCAGGCATCAACCTATGAGGACGGAATTACGCAGGAAAATGCCATGCATAGCGCTGGCGGTTTTTTTACTCGGCTTTCTGCCAGGCGGCGCGGCCGCTTACCTGGACCTGGCCGATGCCCGGGTTGCAAAACTGGATAATGGTCTCACCGTGATCGTACTGGAAAACCATGGTTTTCCTGTCGTCAGCGTACAGATGCTTTACAAGGCCGGCGCCAGGAACGAAATAACCGGGGCTACCGGGCTGGCCCATTTCCTGGAACACATGGCGTTCCGGTCATCAGAAAATTTTCCTGATACCGGACTGGTTTCACGCGTCTACGATGCCGGTGGAGAATGGCACGGTTACACCTGGCTTGATCAGACCACGTATTACGCAACCGTTCCCAGTCCGAAACTCGATCTGTTGTTGAAAATTGAGGCAGACCGCATGGCGCGGCTTGATATTCCGGCCGCTGACCTCGATTCGGAACGCGGTGCGGTTCTGACTGAAATGCACAGTTACGAAAACGACCCCGCGATCGTGCTGCAGGACCACGTGCTCTATGTTTCTTTCCTGGCGCACCCGTATCGAAACAACACCATTGGCTGGGAAAGTGACATTGCCAAAATCTCCCATGCCGAACTCGTGGACTTCTACCAGCGGCATTATCAACCGGGTAATGCCGTGCTTGCCGTCGTGGGTGACGTAGAAACGGCCGATGTCATGCGGCGCGCACAACAATATTTCGGAAAAATGGAAGGTCGGCCTGCAAGTCCCGCGCCCCACACCATGGAGCCCGTCCAGTCCGGAGAGCGGCGCATACGCCTGGAAGGTGAACAGGACAGGAAATACTTCAAGATCGTCTACCGGGCCCCGGCGGTGAACAGCCCGGATTACGCCGCTTTCCTGTTGCTGCAGGATATGCTTGCCGCCGGATCGGGTGTCAGTTTTCTGCAGAACGACTGGGGCACACCGGCCCGTCCGGGCTCATTGCTCAGCGGAATCAGCGAGGACCTGACCACCTGGTTTCCACCCTCCGCGCAGGACTATGTCTTCATGATCAGCGGTTCAATGCCCGCTGATGGCAATGAACGCGCCACCGAACTGGCTATCGAAGCGGGGATCGACGGACTGCGTAAACAACTCGGTGAGATGGGTCCCGAAATGACCGCCAGCCTCGAGCAGGCTCGCCAACGGGTCATGCGGGAGCTGACCTTTGACCTGCAGACCACCGAGGACGCAGCCCATCAACTGGCTTTTTTTGCAGGCCTGGATGCACTGGGCGTGCTGGTGGAGTTGGGGGATTTGCTGAAGCAGGTCAGCGTCGAGGACGTCAGACGCGTGCTGGAGCGATACCTCGCCAGCCCCAAAAAGACAGTCGGCTGGTCTGTTCCGATAGATGGCGGCAGTATCGCTTCCGCCCGGCGGGAAGCGGCCGCACCGGACCGGGCCATAAACCGGGCCATAAAATGGACCGGAAGCGACGGGACAGCCAAAGCATCGCGGAAAACCGCACCGCCGGCAGAATTCAAAAGACTGTCCAATGGCACACCCGTCATCATCCAGCGGTCAATGCTGTCCCCCACCGCACTGCTGAAGGTGATTGTGCCGAGCGCCAATTTTTCCCTGCCCGCCGGGGTGGCCAGGGGTCAGCCGGCCTGGGGTTTGACTTCTCTCGGTTTCGAACTTCTCCCCGGCGAGCTTGAAGGGGCCCTCGCCGAGGCCCGGCATATCATCCATACGGCCACGCCGGTCATTACATTCCCCGCTGCGGATAACACTGATCCGCAGGCACTGCTTGAAGGCACCTTCCGGGATCTGCTCGGCCTTTCATACCCGAACAGTAAACCCGGCGGTCCGGTGTTACTGGTGGTCAGTGGCGATATAGAACCAGCAGTGGCCTTCGGTCAACTCGAAGCGGCTTTTGGAGATCTGCCAGCCGAAAAATGGCGAATGCCTGCAAAAATGGCTCCGCTGGAATCCCAGGAACTCGAGAAACAAGTGGTTTTTCCCGTCGCCCAGCTACGACTCGGTTATCTCGTGCAAGTACCCGGTCCGCGTGAAAAGACACAGGCGGCCTGGCAGATCGTCCTGTATGTCCTCAGCCACGGCTATGAAGGCAGGCTAGGCAAAGAGGCCATCAGCCGCAGGGGGCTCGTCTATTACATCGACAGCGCCTATCAAACAGATGGCACCAATGACTGGATAACACTCAGTACGGGGGTCGACCCCGGGAAGCTGCCGTTGATGAAAAAGCTACTGCGTGAGCAACTCGACCTATTGCTCTCACAGCCACCGTCACACGAAGAAATTGAAGCCGCCCGCAATCATTTGCTGGGCCGTTATGTCAGCGCTGCCCAAAGCAATCGGGAATTGTCAGAGAGTCTCACACGTCAGTGGATACTGCACGGCAGCCTGCAGACAGTGGATGATCTGGAGTCGCGGCTGAAAAATGTAACTCTGCATGACATCATGGAAGCCCTGCACGCGTTCACGCGGGGTTCAGTCGTTTCTATACGAAACCCCTCGCGAAACCCTTAACCTGTCGTCGTGCCGGGACCGCGGGGTTTGCCATCAGTAACAATCACGAAGTCAAAAGAGCTTGTTGCGGGCACAGACCCGGTGCCAGGCGCTGCCGGGATGGGTACAATCCATGTCTATGAACACACTCAATATTGAAGACACGGTCGGTAACACTCCTCTGGTGCGGCTCAAGCGCATGCCCGGGGAAACCAGTAACACCATACTGGTCAAACTGGAGGGCAATAACCCCGCCGGCTCGGTCAAGGACAGGCCGGCGCTGAACATGATCCGCAAGGCGGAAGCCCGTGGTAAAATCCGTCCCGGTGATGTGCTGATCGAAGCCACCAGTGGTAATACCGGCATTGCGCTGGCGATGGCGGCGGCCGTGCGTGGTTTCCGGTTAAAACTCATCATGCCCGCCAATCAGAGCCGGGAACGCAAGGATATCATGCTTGCCTATGGTGCAGAGCTCATTGAAGTGAGCGAGGAACAGGGCATGGAAGGCGCCCGCGATCTCGCCATGGCGATGCAGGCCCGTGGTGAGGGCCTTGTGCTGGACCAGTTCGCCAACCCTGATAACCCGCTGGCTCATTACGAAACAACCGGACCGGAAATCTGGCGCGATACGGACGGTAAAATAACCCACTTTGTCAGTTCCATGGGAACCACGGGCACCATTATGGGTGTTTCAAGGTTTCTTAAGGAAAACAACCCGGAGATACAGATCATTGGTCTGCAACCCGCCGATGGTTCGCAGATTCCGGGCATCCGGCGCTGGCCGGAGGAATATCTGCCAAGCATCTTCGACGCCAGCCGCGTGGACCAGGTGATTGATATGGATCAGCAAACAGCGGAAGACACCATGCACCGGCTGGCCCGCGAAGAGGGCATCTTCTGCGGCGTATCTTCCGGTGGCTCGGTGGCGGGGGCGCTGCGCCTGAGTGCCGTGATCACGAATGCAGTGATCGTCGCCATTGCCTGCGACCGGGGTGATCGTTACCTGTCCACCGGGGTCTTCAATCGCTGATAGGACCAGCCCATCCAGGCATTGAGGCGGCCTCGTTCATTGACCGGTGCCGGGCTATTGGAACAGGCTTTTAGTGCAGACTGCGCGGAATCTAACGATCGAGGCCCTGACTTTCTCAGCCTGACTTTTTATCCGCGTTTTCGGGGCTTTCTTGTATCCAACTATCAGAAATGACTCATACGGGCATCACAACGGATGTCCTAACTCTCAGTCCTGGTAACTTTGCCTTGCTCCGCAGAAAGACTGATAACCGTCCAACCCGGCTCCGGTTCGAATTCACTCTGGCTGGAGAAGACCCTCAATTTGCCACGTGTATCCAGCGCGAACAACTTGATGGCGTGTTTGTCCTGTGATGCACAATACGCTTCGAAATCATATTCTTTGGTCAGCGGGGTGGAACGCACGGTCGCCCCCTGCCCTATCAGGCTGGCCAATTTTGCCCAGCTCGCCTCTCGGCCAAACAGTATACTGGTGCGTAATCCGGTCATCAGTCCCTCGCGGGTGTCGGTCTCGTTCATGCTGCTGGGCTGGACGCTGAACACGTTGGCCTGGCCGAAGTCGTGGCGATGCCGGACGCAAACCATGGCATTCGCCTCCGGATTGCGCGATACCGCCAGCAGGTGGGTGTAACCGGCGAGTTCCATGAATCGATCGGCGTGTTCAGAAAGCGGGTTTCCAAAAAAGGTTTCCATTCCCTTCATGCGGGCCTTTTGCAGGCCGTCACGACGGTTGTCAACAATCTTGACCTTGATGTCATTGGCCAGAAGAGCTTCGCCCAATACCAGCGCCACCTTGTTGGAGGAGGCGATCAAAACTCCCTGCTCACCCCGCCTGGAAAGACCCAGCCGCTGGGCGAGTCTGCCCGCCGTCAACCCTTGTATGACCACGGTGCCGATAATCATGACAAAGGTAAGCGGCACGATCAGCTCGGCATTTTCTACCTGACCTTCGAGCTTAATGGCAAACAGTGAAGAGATGGCAGCGGCGACGATACCACGCGGAGCAATCCAGGCCAGTAATGCGCCCTCTCTCCAGGTGACACTCGTGCCGATACTGGACACCAGCACGGACAGCGGCCTGGCCACGAACAGGCCAACCGCAAGCACTGCCAATGCCGGCAAGCCGATGCTGACCAACTGATTGATATCCAGTCTCGCGGCCAGCAGGATGAAGAGCATTGAAATCAGCACCACTGTCAGGTGTTCCTTGAACGACATCAACTCCTCGATATTGACGTCTTTCATGTTGGCCAGCACCACGCCCATCACGGTGACGGCGACCAGCCCTGATTCCTGGCCCAGCGCATTGGACGAGGTAAATACCAGCAGGACCATGGCCAGGCCGGCGTAGGTCTCGAGGTAGTCCGGAAAAAAGTGACGCTTGAGTATCTGCCCCAGTACAGCGCCTCCGGCAACACCCCAGACGGTTCCCATGACCACCACCTTGCCAAACTCGAGCCAGGACTCACCCTGGTGTCCTGTCACGATCATTTCGAATAACAATACAGCCAGCACCGCACCGATCGGGTCGACCAGGATGCCTTCCCATCGCAGGACGTTGGCAATGCGGGCCGTGGGCTGGATGCTGCGCAGCATCGGAACAATGACCGTGGGTCCCGTTACCGATACCAACGCGCCGAACAGCAGTGACAACTGCCAGTCGAGACCGACAATGTAATGGGCTGCGGAGCCCATGATCGCCCAGGTCACCAGCACACCCACGCTGGTGAGGTTGCGAATGATCCCATGGATGTTGCGCAGATCGGTGAAGTGCAGCGTCAGGCTGCCTTCGAACAGGATAATCGCGACACCCAGGGAGATAATTGGGAACAACAGGTCGCCAAGGAATGCATCCGGGTCGAGCAGGTTAAGTGCCGGCCCAAGAAGCAACCCGACCAGCAACAAGGGCAGTATGGCCGGCAGCCGCATCCGCCAGGCCAGCCATTGGCAAAAAACACCCAGCATGAGGAGCAGCGAAGTCAGCAGAGCAAGATCCATATCAGGGGTCATTTTGTGTTCTCAATGTGATTCGTCCCGGTAGACAATATAACAGGAAGCCGGGGGGTTAGAGTCAAGTGCCGGTGAAACCAGAACGACATACCTGATTAGGGGATTCATTTGTTGGTTAATGTCAGGGTTGCTATACAAGCCCGCAGAGAACTGCCTGGTAATTCAATCCCGGGGCTTAGCACTTTTACCTGTCTCGTGTGACTGGGCCGGGTAGATGCGGGCGCTCTATCTCCCTAATACAATTAAACATTTCCGGTCATTATAAAATCCTTGCAATTTTCATCTTTTTACTGTAACATGTTGATCTTGTTATTTTTTTGCAGCACACTGGAAACTCAAGGAGATAGAACATTACACTTTCTCAAGGCGACCCCATCCACCACCCCCAGCACGGCATCGGTACGGTGCAATCCATCCGCGAAAGAAGTTTCTCAGGACCAAAAGGTTCCAAGTTCGCAAAATTGTTTTTTCCACGCGAGGACCTGATCATGATGGTTCGTGAGAACGAACTTGCTGATGTCATTCGAAAACCGATTAAAAAGTCAGAGGCTCAAAAGGTATTGACACACATCGGCGAATGGAATGGATCCGTCAGCGATGAGTGGAAAACCAGGGCCAATGCGCAACAGCGGAAACTCGACAATGGTGACCCGTTCGCTCTAGCCGAGGTTTATAAAACCCTGATTATGCGTAAAGAGGCAGACACGCTAAGCGGCGCAGATCGCAGACAACTGAGCCAGTCAGAGCAATGTCTCTCGGAAGAACTCGCGGCTGCCCTTAAGAAGCCGGTGAGTAAAATCTGCATGCACATGGAGAATGCGGCCCTCGCCTGACATCAGGACAAGACCGAGTCATACCTGCACAGGCAGTGCCAGAATAGAACATAGAAAGCAAGGACACCCACAGCTACCTGATTATGGGAGTGTGGGTGTCCTGTTTTTAATGTTCCTGTGTTTCCGCCTTAAAAGCCGCTACTCTTCCTCGTTAACGTCAGTTACCCTGATCAGACTCCATGCATGATCAAAAGCATCGACCGGGTTGCGGTGGAAAAACTTTTCGGGAATATCCTCGTACATGTGTGACCGCTCAAACGTCGCAAGAATGGGCTTTCTGACACGTGAGAACAGCACCTGGATACCGGAGTCCCCGAGGCGCCTGTAATAATCACGCAGCATCTGGTCACCCGACGCATCGATCTCGGGAATGGAAACAGCATCGATGATAAGCACCTTCAACTGGGGTGTAGATGCCAATAGCTTCTGCAATTGCTCTTCAAAAAAGGCAACATTCGCAAACACCAGCGATCCCTCAAAACGCATTCGCACAATTCGCATGTCCTCGAGGATACCGGCATCAATCGCTTCCTGGGAAAACAGGTGCGCCAAATGAGGTGGAAAAGTGACTCGCGGCTTCATGATCCGGAAAAGCAGCAGTACCAGCGAAAGCAGCACTCCAAGAATAATGCCCATTTCCAGGTCGGGGGCAAAGGCGAGTGTAAAAACAAAGGTTACCCCGGCGACAATGCCATCGTGGCGGTTGGTTTGCCAGGCGTGTATTGCCGGTTTAATGCTCACCAGGCCTGCCACCGCCATCATAATTACGGCCGCCAGGGTCGCCTGCGGCAGGTAATACAGCAAGGGTGTCAGAAACAGCAGGGTAAAAGCGACAATGATTGCGCTGATCACCGAAGAGAAACCGGTAACAGCACCCGTGTTTATATTCACCGCTGAACGTGAAAAAGAACCGGATACCGGATAGGACTGGAACATCGAGCCTACAATGTTGCTCAGGCCCTGCCCGATCAATTCACGATCGGCATTCAGGCTTTGGCGGGTCCTGGCAGCCATCGCCTTGGCAATGGAAATTGCCTCCATAAAACCGATCAGTGAAATGGTAATCGCAGCCCCGATCAGGTGCATCATGGCGGACCACTCAAACCTGGGCATACTGAACCCCGGCAACCCCCTGGGAACATCGCCAATGACTTTGCCGCCGGTCTGCATGCCAACAATGCCATTTTTGTAGCTCGTGATATACCAGGGCTGGTCAGATAAGCCATTGCCCTCTTCGGTAAGGCTGAGTTCGCTCATCTCCGAAGCGGTGTAAACCTTGATGCTTTCGCCTTCACCTGCCAGGAATAAAGGTGTATTGAACAGTTCCTTGTGGTGGGAGCCAGCCTTTTCCTTCAGTTGGTCGAGTTGGAATTTTATCTGTTCAAGACCTTGCCGGTCTGTCAGCAATTGTTCGCTTTCATCTTCAGAGCCTTCGGCAGTGGCGACATGCCGCTGTTGCGCGCTGATGTACTTTTCCTTGAGGTTGGCAATTCGTCTTGCTTCCAAGACGTCGAACATCAGGGCCGTTCTTATCGTCTGGTCCGAGATTTGTTCGCCCTTTACAGTGATGTGCTTTTCAAAACCGAGAAGCCACGCCAGGATTGTAGTAGCGATCACGGCTATTAGCACAGAAGGCAGTTTCGGTTTGTAGCGTCGTATTCCGAACATGATAGCGAAGGCCAGCAAGGCCATGCCCAAAGTCGGCCAATGGGTGCTCTCCAGGGCTGCTTTCATGGTGTTGAACACAAATTCGTAGTGATATTCACCCTTATCCGCACTCACCCCGAATATCTTGCCGAGTTGCGAGGTGCCAATGATGATGGCTGCGGCATTGACAAAGCCAAGTATTACCGGATGCGACAGGAAGTTCAGCATGACACCAAGCCGGAACATGCCCAGGGCCAACTGAAACAGACCGACCATCAGGGCGAGCAACACCGCGTAGCCTACAAATGCATCGCTTCCCGCTGTAGCCAGTGGTTCAAGTGCTGCCGCGGTCAACAGGGAAACCATGGCAACCGGTCCCGTCGCTAATTGTCGGGAGGAGCCGAAAAAAGCGGCTATCATCGTCGGCAACAAGGCGGCATAAAGCCCGTAGTAAGCCGGTAAACCGGCCAACTGCGCGTACGCCATGGATTGCGGTATCAGGATGAGCGCGACTGTCATACCCGCAATCGCGTCGGCGCGGATCACGTTCTTATCTTTTAATTCCGGCAACCATGCGGGTAACTGGAACGGGTTTCTAATGTGCCCCAGCGTGTCTTTTGCCACCCGGATTACCGTTTCCTGTCTTGCCCTGTTTTTAATTACGCCCATTTAATGTACTGAACCCCCAAAGCCCTCACATAGATCATCACCATTAGATTAACCTACAAAGAGAAATCAACATACCCAACAATTCTACCGGCGGGAATCAACACAACACTGAAGCCGGTACAAAAAAGGTCGCAAGGTCAGCGATTGAATCAAAACCACGCGACAACTGAGCGCAATATAACCGATGATAAATGAAACCGGGAATATCACACCGCTCTTATGGTACTGCGTCCTGCATTCATAGTTTGTTGACGTCCGGTAAATAAATGCGCATGGTAAGCACTGAATCCGGCAGCAATCGGTATCTTGTTACAAAATGCCTAAACCAATCAGTATATTAAATCATGTGCTCGGTCCGGTCATGCGCGGTCCATCGAGTTCACACAGCGCAGGCTCATTGCGTATCGGTCGTCTGTGCCGGGATCTGCTCGGCGGCAATGTCACCGCGATCGACTGCGAATACGATCCAAATGGATCGCTGGCCACAACGCACCTGTCGCAAGGGAGTGACCTGGGTTTGACAGGTGGATTACTTGGCTGGGAAGCAAACGATGAACGACTGCCTGACTATCTTGAACATGCGCAGGACGCCGGCCTTCACTTTGCTGTTCACATTATCGACTATGGCGCCGGGCACCCAAACACCTATCGCTTGCGACTTCGCAACGGTGACGAACAACATGTGGTAACCGCAATTTCCCTGGGCGGCGGCATGATCGAAGTAACCGATATAGACGGTATGAGTGTGTCGCTGGAAGGTGATCAGTATGTGCTCGTTGCCTTTGCAGTGGATGGATCACCGCTCGGTGTCCGCTGCTCGACTCAACCCCTGGCAGACGATGCGGTGAAAGATTTTAAAACTGAGACCGGTGCCGCGACGGTTCGTCACCTGCAACCGGTCGTACCCGTGTGTGGGGATGAGACGACGCAAGTTCCCTTTCGCAACGCAGGCGAAATGCTTGCCTATGACGGCGACCGCAACAGTTCATTGCCACAACTGGCGCTGGAATACGAAGCTGCCCGAAGCGGTATGGATCACAATGAACTCCGCAAGCATGTTCGGCATGTTCTGACCACCATGCAGGAGTCGCTGCGCATTGGACGAGCCGGCACCTCGTATGCCGATCGTATTTTGCCCAGCCAGGTGGGTCATTACCAGGCAGCGGAAAAGGAGGGTACACTCATCGGCGGAGATGCGTTCAACGAAGTCGTCATCTCCGTTACATCCGTCCTCGAGGCAAAAAGCGCCATGGAAGTTATCGTCGCCGCGCCAACGGCCGGGTCATGCGGAGTGGTGCCGGGTGCTTTGCTTGGTATCGGTGCAACACTTGGCGCCAGTGAAGACCGCCTGGTCGATGCCTTGCTGACTGCCGGCCTGATCGGTATGTTCATCGCCGATGGGGCTACTTTTGCCGCCGAGGAGGGCGGGTGTATGGCCGAATGCGGTTCAGCTTCAGGCATGTCCGCCGCGGCTCTTGTCATGATGGCGGATGGTACGACACCACAGGCCTTAGCGGCTGCATCACAGGCGCTGCAGAACTCCTTTGGCATGACCTGTGATACGGTTGCCAACCGGGTCGAGGCGCCGTGCCTTGGAAAGAACACGATGGCCGCTGCCAATGCGCTCGCCGCGGCCAATATGGCACTGGCCGGTTTTGATCACCTCATCCCCATTGATGAAGTCATTGCGGCAATGTCGGTCGTCGGCAAACAAATGCCGCGTGAACTATGCTGTACCGGCCTGGGTGGTATCGCGATCTGCCCCTCATCCAAGGCCCTCGAGGCGCGCCTGGAAGCCGGGTTCAGCAAACCTGGCCACGAAAGGAGTGATGGATTAAAAATTCGTGTACACAACCGATGATCCGAGATCCTGACTATCCGAAAGCCTGAGGCTTTCCCGGCTTTGTATGTTATAGACCCATATTGAAGATCTTTCCTGTCCCCCAAAAGCACTGTTCCAACCCTCCTTGAGGACCAGGGCGTTTTGTCCACTGATATAAGTCAGCGCCTCAAAGCGTTTCCCTTCAGGCAGTGCCAGGGTGCCGCTCACCTCACCATCGAGGTTTGTTAAAAAATAAGACGCATCATCCGATAGGTTTGGCCGTTCTTTACAGGCTAATTGTTCGAGGTCGGTGAGCCAGACTGCCTGCTCCAGCCGGCATACTTCAGATAGCCGGTCCAGGGGTTGCAGTTCGCCTGTGATTACGTTGTATGAACGAATAAGCCGGCCCTTTGCATCGCTGGTTTCGAACAGCAAACTGTCTTTTGACACCACCACCATTGTGGATAGCTGGTTCGCCTTGTGGGTAAAGATGGCCTCACCGTCGAAGTCACCGGACAGCGCCACGGCAAATAAACTCCTGCCATCGTCGTAAACGACAAAACCTGCGCCTTCAACATAACGCGCAAGAACTCCGGGATACAAGGCGCCCGTTTGTCCGGTGTTTACATCCACCCATGAGATTCGACGGACCTTCTTACGGTTGATGGACGCCGATTCGGCGATCAACAACCTGTTTTCCAGAAAGCTGCTGACGTCGTGTATGGTTTTATCACCCAGGTTTCTTACCACGGAGAGGCTGCCGTCCTTAAGTCCAAATCGCATCAGGTAGTGTGACTGGGCAAAGTACAGGTACCCATGATACCCGGTCTGATCACCGGAACCGCCGCATGATACCAACACGGGAACAGGCAGGATTAAAAGCAGCATAATCAGGATTTTGCGTATAAGCATGAAAAACAGCCTGTGGGTGAACCGGGTCCAGGACTGGAGCAGGATACATTCTGCGGAACAGGAACACTAGCCGTCTCTTTGCTTTCCGGGCAAGGCAGTCATGATCCAGGAACCGGGGTCTTTCAGATTCCTTAATTCCCTGTCCCTTTAATTTGCCGGGACCACACCAGGTGTGAGCACGGAATAGCCCATCCCGTCAGGCTCGCGGCCTGCGTGCAGAAGGCGGGTGATCTCGCCGGTGGAAAGATCCACTTCGGTAATCACGTCAGCATTGGCGTGTGCCACGAAGGCATGGTCACCCGTATCATCAACGACGACCCCGATGGGTACTGAACTGTCACCGAAACGGTCCCCGAACAGCCGTCCCTCGGCACCCATGCTGTCGATATCAAATGCAACGGTGTGGACCTCATCAAAAGTGGTTTCATCATAAACCACGAGTTCGCCGGCCCTCGCCCTTGTAACCAGCACCTGGCCTTTTGGCGTGGCCGTAGCGCGGATCGGAAACCCTTTTGAAGGCATCTCTTTTATCGGCGCGTAGGTCTCGGCATCCAGTATGGTCAGTGTGTCATCGTCGCGGTTGGTTACCCAGATGTGCCCACTCGCCAAGGACACGGTAATGCCTTCCGCACCATTTCCGGTCGCAATATTTTTCAACCTTTCGCCAGTTTCCAGGTTTATGACAGTCACCGAGCCTGATCCCATATTGGATGTGTATGCACGCTGCCGGTCGGGGTCGAGCGACACCATGTGGGACACCCTTTGATCCGTTGCAATCGACCGGGTAACCGTGCCTTCTTCTACATTGACGACGATAAGCGCCTGGTTTGCCTCCACCGTAACAGCTGCCCTTCCATCGTCAAGCCACTCTACCCCGTGGGGACTTCTATAATCACCCAGGTCAATCGTTTTCACGACTTTAGCTGCCGGGATATCGATTAGCGTGAGACTATTGCCGGATTTTCCACGGCTGCCGTAGTTGCTGACCAGCGCATACTGACCGTTCGGGGAGATACCAACCTCGTGGGGGCCCTCACCCGTTGGCAGCGTGGCAACCACCTCACCGCTTTCAAGGTTGATCAGCGAGGCCGTGGCCTCCGCCTTGTTGGCAACCACCAGGGTGGCCGCCCATGCCGGCGGGAGCACAAAAGAGGCAGCGGCGGAGATCAGCAGGAACAGGATGAATCTGTCAGGAAAGGTGCGATTACTCATGAAAACTCCTTGGTGAATTTGTCGATATACTAAACCCTGTTGACAGCCGGGTCATTGCTCCGGTTCAAACATCGCTGACCGGACACGGCCTCAGAGATGCAACTCCAAGGTATCACCGTCGGAAACCGCGTGGTCCGGGCCAACCTGCTGGCCATCGAACACATCGTCACCCCACATACGTGCAAACTTCAAACCCTCGGCAATGTCCCGGTGCACAAGGGCGGCAACATCAAGCACCGTGTCCCCACGCCGCACCGTGAAAGGCTTGTCGGTGTCTGCCGGTTTGCCGGGTGACTTGGTGTAAACGCGAACGATTCCCAGGGCGCGAAACAGAAAAGCACCCAACTCGTCCAGCCCGTCCCCGGTTTCCGCAGATACCGTCAGTGCCGGAAAACGCAAGCCAAGCAATTCTTCCAGGATCTCGACTTCTTCCGGGTCGGGGTCGAGGTCGCTCTTGTTGGCGATTAAAACCGTGGGCAAGTCGAGATGAAACAGTCTTCCTGCCCCTTCATTCTCGCGCGACCGGTCTACGGTCAGCCCAGGCCAGGCGGCCCTGAGAAACACGTTCTTTTCCGCCAGGCGCTTAAGAATGACAGGGACATGCTCCAGGCACTCGGGGTCGTTGACATCGATCACCAGCAGCACTCCGTCTGCCGGTTGCAAGGCATTGACCAGCCAGGGTTCCAGAAAATCACCCGAGACCGGTGGCAGGTCCACCAATTGAAAGTGGATGTCCTTGAAAGGGAGCATCCCGGCCACCGGCGAATGGGTGGTATAGGGATAAGGCCCGATGTCGCTGCGCGAGCCGGTAAGACGGACATGCAAACTGGATTTACCCGCATTCGGCGGTCCGATGAGACATATCTGGGCGGCACCATCGGGGCGCACGACATGTGATGGACCACTGCGCCGGCCGCCCTTTTTCGGACCGCTAAGCTCCTCTGTCAGCTGCTTGATCCGGGTCTTGATATCGGCTTGCAGGTGCTCCGTGCCCTTGTGCTTGGGAATCGTCCGCAATAGTTCCTTCAGGCAATCAAGGCGGTCCCGGGGCTCCCGCGCCTGTCGGTAAGCCTGCTCGGCTTTCTTGTATTCAGGTGTCACGTTTGTGGGCATAGGCAAACCTGTTCGGTTATTGCAGTATGTTAGCCCATTCCGCGCGCCAGGCAACTTTGAGAACGCCATCAGGATGCCGAAAAGCATGAAGTCCGCCTGATCGGAAGCTGACCGCTGTAAAAGCTGGAGACAATTATTCCGGTAAATATGCTCATACAGGAACCCGTCTGAAAAACCGGGCCTTATATATCCAGAGGGTACTTTGATTTAAACTCGATATTCGTTCGCCACCCGGGAAAATAACCTTGTCTGAACCACGTCATTTTTATCAACCCAAAAATGGGCACGGATTAGCGCATGACCCTTTCAATTCCATTATTGCGCCACGGCCCATCGGCTGGGTTTCAACAAAAAACGCGAAGGGGCAGGCAAACCTGGCGCCTTACAGTTTTTTCAATGCATTTAATTATCAACCACCGATTATTGGTTTCTCCAGTATCGGGTTCAAAGACAGTGTCAACAACGCACAGGAAAGCGGCGAATTTTGCTGGAACCTGGTGTCCCGCCCACAAGCTGAAGCAATGAACCAAACGAGCGCTTCAGTTTCGAGTGACATTGACGAATTTGAACTTGCGGGTTTGAGTCAGCGCGAATCATCCATCATCGATGCACCTCACGTGGCAGGCTGCCCGGTGGTCATGGAGTGCAGGACGACACAAATCATCCAGCTTCAAACAGCCATGGGAGAAAAGTGTGAGACCTGGCTGGTGCTTGGTGAGGTCGTCGGGGTGCACATACTCGAGGCACTTATTGAAGATGGTGTCTACCAGACTGTCAGGGCAAAGCCGGTCATGCGTGGCGGTGGCCCGTCGGACTATTTTGGTATAACCGCTGAAAACAGGTTTCAGATGTCCCGGCCCAAAGTAGTTTAGGGAATACACTGCCTGCTGTTCTACAATACCCGAATAAACAGGAGACTTATTACATGAAATTTATGCGCTTCAATCCGCGTGTTTTACCAGTATTTCTGACCCTTGTGATCACTAACCATGCACCCGGAGTTTTTGCCGGTGAATCCACCGTGACAAGATTGTCAGAGCCAGTCGAGGTTACGGAGACCCATGAAGTTTTCGGTGGTGAGCTTTCTGAAACCGGAACACCCATGAGTCTTGGTGACCTGGTGAGAGACGACAGGAAGTACCTGGACCAGGAGGTCATGGTTGAAACCCGTATCGCCAAAGTCTGTCAGAAGAAAGGCTGTTTTTTTGTCGCGCAGGAAGGTGACTCAATCGCCCGGGTAACATTCAAGGACTATGGATTTTTCATCCCGACAGATTCCGGTGGCAAAACCGTAATTCTTGAAGGCGTCTTTTCCCGCAAAAGCATAAGCAAGGAGCAGGCCGAGCATTACGCAGCTGACCTGGGTGAAACGGTCGAATCAACACCTGAAAATTTTGAGTATTCGATTGTCGCCTCAGCGGTCAAAATCCCCAGGAACTGAAAAACTCCTTACCGGCAGGCGATGTAAGGGGACTTCTTCTTTCAAAAGGCATTTTTTTGCCGTGGGTTAATCCCGGCACTGACCTCACCAGTCGACCATGTTCCGATTGAGCGGCATGGTCATGCAACGGCAACCACCACCTCCGCGTGACAACTCCGAGCCATGCATGGTAACAAGGGTCGGACGGCCGGGCTCCAGGAAAACGTCCTCGTTGATGACCTGGTCCGCCGTCACGATTCCGAATCCGTGTTTGGACAGTTCCTCGGCCGTCGCCTGGTTGTGTTCGAAGCCGACGATATGTCCTGGGGCCATGGCAAAGAAGTTGGCGCCGGAGGACCATTGTTCCCGCTCCTGGCGTAATTCGTTGTCGCCACCGCAGGAAATTGGCCTCAGATCCAGGCCCTGGGTTCTCAATGCCTCCAGCACCCCGGGATATTCCACGATTCGTTTGACTTTCCGCTGTTCAAAATGCACATGAAATGCCCGGCACTTGAGTAAACCTGTTATCAGCGGAGGAAAGACCACGCAGGCGTTTCGATCAACCATGGTGAAGATCATATCGAGGTGAATGGTTGCCCGGGACTGGGGAATCTCAACCACGACAAAATTCTGCACACCCCCTTTTTCAGCGAATGAGCGCATCAGCGTATCGATGCCGCGGGTCGTCGTGCGCTCACTGTAACCGATCATGATCAGGTCTTCGCGCAGCACCAACAGGTCACCGCCCTCGATCGTGACTTTTTCACTCGTGCTTTCGGTCCCGTCAAAATAGAACCCATCTGAACGGATTTTGTCGTGATGCGTGAAAATCGTCTTCAGCAGCATAGCTTCCGCGAAGCGCGCCTTGAATGCCATCGAACCTATGATTACGTTTTGGTTGACCGCCATGACGGCGTCCCGGGTGAAAAAGGCGTTTGGCAGCGGCGGAATCGCATGACGCAACGGGCTGAGATATTTCTCCAGGCTGTCCTTGCGCATCGGGGTGCCCTGGAACAACTGTGACGCCAGTTCGCCGTTGTCCAGGTCCTTGAGCTCTTGCGCCAATTCCCCGCAACCATAAAGCTTAACCAATTCATCGACCAACAGTCCCTTGATGGGTTCATTGGCCAGGGTATCGCGCAACAGGTCCTCAAATTCATGAACATCGGCCACTTTACGTAAAACGCCGGTCAGCTGATCGTGCTCCCTGACGGCAAGTTGCAAATTCAGAATGTCGTCATAAAGCACCTCGGCCGCGCTGGCGGGTGTCATATTCTCAATTTCTCTCCCCGGACGGTGGACCACTACGGTATTGAGTGCACCGATTTCCGAGTCGAGTTTGATCTGGGTTTCCTGCATGTTGTTCCCCGGCATTGGCTAGCGGAATGCTGGCGCTGTTGACGTAATTATCGCATCGGGGGTTTTCTACCGCCAATCGGCAAGCGATCAAGGTGGTTGGATATGAAAGGGCGGACCCGGGCCCGCCCTTTTCTGTCAATGCAAAACCGGCGTTTCAGCCAAACTGGTTCATCGTGTTGGCCTTGCCACCGGCCTTCAATGCAGCCTCGCCGGCAAAGTACTCCTTGTGGTCATCACCGATGTTTGAACCCGACATGATCTGGTGCCTGACGCAGGCGATGCCCTTGCGGATTTCCTCGCGCTGCACGTGCAGCACGTAGCCCAGCATGGCCAGGTCACCGAAGTACTCTTTCGACAGGATGTCGGTGGAAAGCGCCGCGGTGTGGTAGGTCGGTAATGTGATCAGGTGGTGAAAGATGCCGGCATCACGCGAGGCGTCAACCTGGAAGGTACGGATCTTGTCATCCGCGGCCCTGCCCAGTTCGCTGTCATCATAGTCCAAGCTCATCAACTGCGTGCGGTCATAGGCCGACATGTCCTTACCCTGCTCGCTCCACTCGTCAAATACCTGCTGGCGAAAGTTCAGTGTCCAGTTGAATGACGGGCTATTGTTGTAAACCAGCTTGGCATTGGGAATGACTTCACGGATGCGGTCGACCATACCTGCGATCTGGCCGATGTGCGGTTTTTCGGTCTCGATCCAGATCATATCCGCGCCATTTTGCAGCGAAGTGATGCAATCGAGCACGCAACGGTCCTCGCCCGTGCCTTCGCGAAACTGGAACAGGCCGGATTCCAACCGCTTGGGACGCAGCAGGTGGCCATCGCGGTTCAGGACGATGTCACCGTTTTCCATGTCATCCAGGTGGATTTCCTCGCAGTCGAGGTAAGAGTTGTACTGGTCACCGAGGTCGCCCGGTTCATGGGTCACAGCGATCTGCTTGGTGAGACCGGCGCCGAGTGAGTCGGTACGCGCGACGATGATGCCGTTATCGATACCCAACTCAAGGAATGCGTAACGGCAGGCATTGATCTTGGCCAGGAAATCGGAATGCGGAACCGTGACTTTACCGTCCTGGTGGCCGCATTGTTTCTCATCGGATACCTGGTTTTCGATTTGCAGACAGCATGCACCGGCTTCAATCATCTTCTTGGCCAGCAGATAGGTGGCCTCGGCGTTACCAAAACCGGCATCGATGTCGGCAATGATGGGCACGATGTGGGTTTCAAAACTGTCGATCTGCTTCTTGATACCTGCTTCCCTGACGGCGTCACCGGCGGCGCGGGCCGCATCCAGATCACGGAACAACAAGTTCAGTTCACGCGAGTCAGCCTGGCGCAGAAAGGTGTAGAGCTCCTCGATCAGTGCCGGAACCGTGGTTTTCTCATGCATGGACTGATCGGGCAGTGGACCAAACTCAGAGCGCAGCGCGGCAACCATCCAGCCGGACAGGTAGAGATACTTCTTCCTGGTGTCGCCAAAATGCTTCTTGATAGAGATCATTTTCTGCTGACCTATGAAACCATGCCAGCAGCCCAGTGACTGGGTAAACTGGGAAGGATCGGCATCGTACTCCGCCATATCACGGCGCATGATGTCGGCCGTGTACCGGGCAATATCCAGGCCGGTTTTGAATCGGTTCTGGGCACGCATTCGGGCAGCAGACTCAGGATTAATGGCATCCCAGGAGCTGCCTGCAGCTTTGCATACGCCTTCCAATGAGGCGATGTCTTCAGAATATTTTGACATGGCTATTCCTTTTACTCTCTTCAAATATAAATGTTGTGTTTGCTAATCATTTAGCTGTTCATAGGCCGGAAGGGTCAGAAACTCATCCATGTCCGTCCTGTTTGTCATGGACTGCAGCAGGTCGGCTGCCTCGATAATAAAGGGGCTGAAATTGCCCGGGGCGGAAGAAGCCAGAAATTCCTTTATCTCGGCAAACAACCTGTCCAGCCAGGCCTGTGTAATCTCGCGACCATCATCGAGTTGCGCACCGTGTTTCAACCACTGCCATAACTGGCTTCTGCTGATCTCGGCGGTTGCCGCGTCCTCCATCAGATTGTCGATCGGCACACAGCCGTTACCCGACAGCCAGGCCGCCAGGTACTGGATCGCCACACGGATATTCTTACGTACGCCATCCTCGGTAATGGTCCCCTCACTCGGCGCGACCAGGTCGTCCGCGTTCACCTCGAAGCCGCTGAGCTTGCGGTCAATCTGGTTCGGGCCCTTGAGGACCTTGTCAAACTCGGCACGGGAGAGCGCCTCCAGCCCGGGGTGAGCTACCCAGGTGCCGTCGTGGCCATTGGTGGCCTCGCGCTCCTTGTCGAGACGCACCTTTTCCATGGCCCGCGCGTTGGCTTCCTGATCATCGCGAATCGGGATTTGCGCAGCCATGCCGCCCATCGCAAATGCGCCGCGTGCATGGCAGGTCTGAATCAGCAACTTTGAATAGTTGGCCAAAAACGGAACGGTCATGCCCACCTGGTCGCGATCGGGTAAAACCCGGTCCGGATGGTTGCGGAATGTCTTGATGTAGCTAAAAATGTAATCCCAGCGTCCGCAATTCAGGCCCAGTATTCTGTCTCTCAAGGCAAACAGTATCTCGTGCATCTGGAACACGGCCGGAAGTGTCTCAATCAATAACGTGACGCGCACGGTTCCATGCTCCATTCCCAACCGCTGTTCCGACCAGGTGATTACATTATCCCACCAGGCCGCCTCCATGTGATGCTGCAGCTTGGGAATATAGAAGTAGGGCCGGCTGCCGCGCTTAAGTAATTCGGCATGGTTGTGAAACAGGAACAGGCCGAAATCGACAAGCGCACCGTGTATTGGACGCCCGTCCAGCTTGATATGCCGCTCCGGCAAATGCAAGCCACGTGGCCGGACCATCAGGATGGCGGTCTTGTCGTTGAGCGCGTAGCTTTTCCCTTCGCTCGTGGTGAAGTCTATTTGCCGGCGTATGGCATCGCTCAGGTTCACCTGGCCATCGATAACATTCGACCAGGTGGGCGCGGTGGAGTCTTCGAAATCGGCCATGTAAACCTGGGCGCCGGAATTCAGTGCATTGATGACCATCTTGCGGGTCACCGGGCCGGTAATCTCGGTGCGCCTGTCCGCGACCTCTTCCGGGATCGGTGCGACCTGCCAATCGCCTTGCCGCACTTCGCGGGTGGCCATATCAAAGCCGGGAACGTCTCCCTGGTCAAATTCTGTTTGGCGCTGTTCGCGCGCCGCCAGCAGTTCTTCCAATTCCGGCGTGAAGCGCGAGGCCAGTTCGGCGAGGAAACCCATTGCCTCTGGCGTGAGTACTAATTCGGTAATGCCTACCAGCGGCTCAGTGAGTTCGAGTTCGGGGTGAGATTGGTGCTCGGGTGGCAAATTCATCGCAATCAATTCCCATGTTAGTTCAACAACTGTCAAGAATAACCATAAAGCTTTATCTTTGACAATATAAATGTTTAAATACCTATTATTAGTTTTTTTAATAATATATCCCTTTGAATTGAAACATAAACCTATCCAATACTACAAAGGTAATACGCTCAAACAACTGAGGGCGTTTTGTTCGGTAGCGCGTACAGGAAAGATGACGGATGCAGCCGATGAAATGTTTCTGAGCCAGTCGGCCATCAGCCTCCAGATCAAGGCGCTGGAACAGGAGATGGACACCATACTTTTTGAGCGCCGCGGCCCGCGTATCCAGCTGACGCCTGATGGAAGAAAGCTGCTCGATATGGTCAGGCCGATAGTTGAAGGCATGGATGGCCTGAAAGAGCGCTTCGACAGGGAAGTCCGAGGCAATCTCGAATCCGGCACCGTCGTAATCGCCGCAGGCGAATCGACCATCATGTACATCCTGCCGCAGTTGCTGAGGAGCTTTTACGCGACTTATCCAAAAATCAATGTCGAGTTGCGTAATGTAACCGGCCGGGACGGCCTGGCGATGATACGCCAGGATGAAGTGGATTTTGCTGTCGGCTCAATGCTGGATGTCCCCAGTGATATCAGCTACGACCCCCTCTACACCTTCGACCCAGCCTTGATTTTGCCGCGCGGGCACGCACTCGAGAACAAAAAGCACATCCAGATGAAGGACATTGCGCCCTATGGACTGATCCTGCCGCCACGCAGATTGACCACGTGGCGCATGGTGGACCGCATTTTTCAAAAACACGGCATACCGTTCAATGTCGTACTGGAGGTCGGAGGTTGGGAGGTCATCAAGCGTTACGTTGAGCTTGATTTTGGTATATCGATAACAACGGGAATATGCCTGCGAAGGGAAGACCCGCTGGTAGTCAAGAATATGAGCCGCTTCTTTCCCAAAAGATCCTATGGAATTGTCATCAGGCGGGGCCGCCACCTGTCGCTGGCCTCGCGGGCATTCCTCGAAGTGATGAAGGAGGCCACGATACCCGACCTGCCCTATATGATGCGTCAGAAAGAAAAACAGGGTGTCCGGGTATAAGACAGCCATTTAGTCCGCAGATTGGACCAGAGAGCACCGGCCGATCGATTCGAGGATCGGGTCAAAAAGTTGTGTTTTCGGCGCCAGGTGGAATCGCGGAGTAAGTGGTTGATGGCGTGCTGATCATATTGGTATAGAAAACCGGTGTTAATGGATCCAGCACGTTTTGACCGGCACCGTGATCGACGCTTTCTGCTTCGAAGAATCCGGCGGGGTTGGGGCCAGTGGCGGTAATAGCGATACAGGGTGAGCCGGTGACCACACGCTGGGAATCCCAGGCAGAAACCAGGTTGGCGGCACAGGCGTTTAGTGATTGACGATAAAGACGCCCCTTTATGGCTCCTGCATCTCCGCTACCAATGCCATAAGTGATACCCTGCAGGGCGTTAAGGTAGCCTACACCGCCCGTCGACGGGATATCATCAATACCGGTATTGTAACTGGCTTCCGCACTGGGACCCGCAATGCAGGGAGTACCCGTACAACTGGCTCCGGAATAGAAAATGGGTTGGCGCGAAGTAAAGCGATCGTCCCGGACACCAATCAGGGCGCGGAAATTGAGTAAATTACCATTGATGTCGGTTCGGGCACCATAATCGATAAATGGCACGAGTGGCGCCTCGTGTTCATCAAAACCCGCCACTTTGCCGATAACAATGACAGGATCGCTGCTGTCAAATACATAGAACTCCTGATCCTGTTGACTGAATGAGTATTTGAACCATGCATCCCGCACCGCGATGATGCCCACAAAGAGCCCGATACCCAGAATTGTGAAAATCAGCACGGCTTCAATTGTCAGAACGAAGCCCGCCTGTTTGTGAGTGTGTCTGGATACCCTGTTAGTTACCATAAGGTTCTTCTATTCCGAGGGTGTGACCGTGCCGGTAGGGGTACCTGGAGTTTCGGATATAACCGTGCCGTTTGGCAAGGCACCGGCAACGTTATTCAAACCCTGGCCTTCCGCCGCGCCGGCCTGAAAAAACTCCAGTGAATCTTCAACAAAAGCGGGACCCAGACCCCGGTCAGGATCGTTAAAATAGTAAAACTGTATTGAACTCTCAATAGCGTTGGCGGAATCAATCAACTCCGCGTTCAATGAATCACGCAATGATACCCACCCGACCAGGAGCCCCAACACCAGGACGATAACAAAGAGCATAAATTCGGCGTTGAGCATGAAGCCCCGTTGTCTGCTTTTTTGTGAAAGTGTTTTCATCATGTGCTCTCTGAAGTCCATATAAACATCACTGTGAGACGGCCCATGCCCCCGCCCGGTGAATTAGAACCCGCATTACACCAGTCTCACCGAAACGCAATATCAATCCGCCCGTGCCAGTCATCCTTCACCATCCATCGGGGGTTCAGGCTGGAAGTCGTCCGGATTAATCGGCAAGTTAACCTTGAAGCTCGTACCCAGGCCATCCAGGACATTCGGGCTACCCACTGATAATGCCTCGAGAAAATCCCCGGTCTCCGGGGCAAAGAGCGTAGCCGCCAATTGCTGGCACTGTCCGGAAGGAAGTGCCGTGGAGTCATCCGGGCAACACCAACCGGCCTGGTTATCGGCACTGGAGTAACCAGCGGGGCAATTACAGTTCCCAACCGGTTGATTAAGACACACCAGGCTCGGGTCAGACGGGCACACAGAACCGCTCGGAAGCACCTTGCCTGCAAAACTACAGCAGTTGTTGCTGGCCCAAGTGCCCTGGCAACGCAGAAAAAGGTCTTCAATTATCGCTGCTTTCGCAAACAATTCCTGGTAACAGGGCGGGTTTGTCCCGCCTCCCGAGTCGGTACCACCTTCCTCGACGACACGCTGCGATTGCCAATAGGAAATATAGGTGTCTTGATTCGGATCCGGAATATTCACGACACAATTTATATCGGTCTGACGGTACAAATGTCCTGGTAATCCGCCATCACTACTGCCTATCGCGTAGTTGTAACGGGTGTCTACGCCACCCCCAGCCTGTGTCGCAAGCTGGTAACTGACGCCGCCGGTACCGATGATTTCATCTACGCCCCGGCTGTTAACCGAGGTGTTTCCCGAGGTTTCAGTACTGGCAACAAATATACAGGGCTGGCCGGTACAATTGAGTGAATTAGGATAATACACCCGTTCCCGACTGGTAAAACGATCATCTCGCACACCGACCAGAACACGATAGTTAGCCGGATTTCCGTTCGCGTCAGGCACGTCATAATCGACAAAGGGCACCAATGGCGCCTCATGTTCATCGAAATCAACCGCCTTGCCCAATACCGTGCCCGCGTCGGTCACAACATAGACATCAATCGAGTTCTCAAATACTTTCTTCTTGAACCACGCATTTTTAACCGCCGAAAGGCCCGCAAAAAGGCCAATGACCAACACGGTAAACACTACCACCATGGTGGTCGTGATAATAACTCCGTGTTG
>Ga0316201_10000196_pt1 | contig 29891 bp, 25 predicted proteins | sample CS6wburrow_MG_FD_204516 | JGI IMG/M metagenome (GOLD analysis project Ga0316201, IMG submission 204516) | Coastal sediment microbial communities from Delaware Bay, Delaware, United States - CS-6 worm burrow | ecosystem: Environmental > Aquatic > Marine > Coastal > Sediment | place: USA...
GCCAGTCAACTATTCGCGAGTACGCCGAGAAACCCGCGACAATCATCTTAGGCTTGTGCTCTTCAGCAAGTGCCTGCACCTGGTCGTAGTCGATCTGTGCAGTGTCCGCATTCAGGCCATACTGATACGCGTTGTAGTTCTTGCCTGAGAAATTGACCTTCGAACCGTGCGTCAGGTGACCACCTTCGGCAAGGCTCATTCCCAAAACCGTATCGCCTGCATCGCACAGCGCCATGTAGACAGCACCGTTTGCCTGGGATCCCGAATGCGGCTGAACGTTCGCATAGTCGGCACCGAACAATGCCTTGGCTCGTTCAATGGCCAGCGTTTCCGAGCTATCAACATGCTCGCAGCCGCCGTAGTAGCGCTTACCCGGATAGCCCTCTGCATACTTGTTATTCAGGACGCTGCCGTTCGCCTGGAGGACGCGCGGACTCGCATAGTTCTCAGAAGCAATGAGCTCGATGTGCTCTTCCTGACGGCGTTCTTCGGCGGCGATAGCGTCGGCGATTTCAGGATCAAATGATGCAAGCGTCGTGGTTGTGTCGAACATCTGGCGGGTACTCCGAGGCGGGGCGTCGCGAAAGATGGCGATGTTACCTGTTGCGTCAGGTTCTAACCAGCCTCGACAAAGGACTGCACAACACGGGTCCATGCGCGAGCGAGATTGTGCCGGTTATAGCCACCACCACCCGTACCGACGATACGCCCGCCGCAGTGCTTGTCCGCCAGCGCACACAAGGCAGTCGCGGCATCGGCATGCGCCTGCTCCGTATAGCGGAGCGTCGTAATGGGATCGCCCTCAAGGCTGTCGGCGCCACACTGGAACAGGATGAACTCAGGCTTTGCATGGTCAACATAAGACTCGATTCGCGACCAGGCTGTTTTGAACTCATCGTCGCCAGCGCCCGGCTGCATCGGGATGTTTAGCTTGGTGCCATGTGCACGTCCCGTGCCCGTTTCGCTCTCGGCACCCGTGCCCGGGTACAGATGTCGCCCGTCCTCGTGAATATCGGCAAAAATCAGGTCAGGATCATCTTCGAAGCCATAAAACATTCCGTCGCCATGGTGCGCATCGATGTCGACGTACGCGATTCGCTGCAGGCCGTGTTTCTTGCGCAGGTACTCGGCAGCGACACCGCAGTCGTTGAATACACAGAAACCCGCCGCGCAGTCGCGACCGGCGTGGTGCAGCCCGGCAATAGGAACGAACGCCCGTTCTGCATCCCCTTGCATAATTGCGTCAACCGCGGCGAGGGTTGTACCGACGACATTGGACGCTGCTTCGAAAATGCCTGGCATTGCCGGAGTATCGCCGGCATCGAGAAATCCTTTTCCCTCAGCGGACATGCGCGACACTTTGTCGATGTAATCAGCTGTGTGAAACAACAGCAGATCGTCGACGCTGGCGGCCCGCGGCGTGGCGTAGTGGATAGCGTCGCCCAGCCCCGCTTCGGCCAGCTCGTCATGAAATACACCATGCCGGTCCAGCCCGAACGGGTGCGGGTCGCCGAAGCCGTAGCTGGCAAGTTCTTCACCCCTGTAAACCAACACTGGCTTGTTCATGGTCCATTCGCTCAAACTAACGTCGCGCCAGCATACCGAAGAGGGCAACAATCACAAATCGCCGAACGTAGGTAGTAGCCCGAATTGCTGCTTCAACATTCAGACAGCGAAAATGTTCCTGATTCTGGCGCAAGCTCACGCAGCTTGGGGACACGATCTTGATTTGGGAAATGTGCGAGCGATTTGGCTTTGATGCCAACGTGATTGCGCGACGCGTACACCTCGTCGGGCTGGCAGGAACCGATAATCTCGAAATGGGCCTCAAGCTGCAAAGACTGGTCATCGTGCCCAACGGCACAGTCATCATCGATGGCGTTCTCGAGTCACTCAAAGACATCGAACAGTTTGCGCAAATTGTCGTTGATAGCGAGGGAGTCGATCGGCTGCAGGGCTTCCAGAGCAAATACCTTTCCGGACTTGGCATCGATTTTATCAACCCGGCGTACTTTGAAGAACGTCTGCGCGTCGGCTACGTACACAACAAGATCGGAATACCACAGCCGCTTTACCTGGCCGCGTTTCGAACGCTCGAGTACCTGCTGATCCACCATATCCCTTCGAGCATACGCCGCGACCCCGCCGCGTTTGACCAGATGATCATGTTTATCCTGAAAATCATGGCCCTGGACATGTCGCTGGCAGTGGAAAGCTATTGCATGACCAGGATGTGTGCGCTCGAAGATTCGCTGCAAGACGAGCGCGGCAAGGCACTGCGTCTGCGGCAGCTCGCAATCACGGATTGGTTGACTGACCTGCACAATCACGCCTACTCGAGGCATCTTCTGCAATTAAAGCTTGCCTACGCACATCAAACTGACAAGCCCTTGTGCGTGATTATGGCCGATCTGGACCAGTTCAAGAAAATCAACGACGAGCACGGTCACCTCGTGGGCGATCACGTACTGCGCATTGTTGCCGCGCGTATGGTCTCGGGAGCGCGTACCGGTGATGAAATTGGCCGCTACGGCGGTGAAGAGTTCATCTTCGTGCTAGAGAACACGGACATCGAAGCGGCAGCCGACGTGGCCGAACGCGTGCGGTCACGTATTAACAGCGACGCAATTCATTACCACGAGGTCACGATCAATGTCAGCCTGAGTCTCGGTATCGCGCAAGCCCGCGGCGACGATACCGTGGACACGCTGATCGAAAGAGCCGATAGCGCGCTTTACGCAGCGAAACTGGCAGGTCGCGACTGCACGATGCTTGAACGACAGCCTTGACAACAATGCTCCGCAGGCAACAAAGGGCTTGACGGTGCCTACCGCTCTTGCCGGATAATGCGCGCTCCGCAGAAACCGTAGTACATTCATGGCGCAATACATATACACGATGAATCGCGTGGCCAAAGTGGTCCCGCCAAAACGGTTCATCATTCGCGATATCTCACTGTCTTTCTTCCCGGGTGCCAAAATCGGCGTCCTCGGTTTGAATGGCTCCGGCAAGTCCACCGTCCTCCGTATCATGGCCGGTCTCGACACCGAGTTTGACGGTGAGGCCCGCGCACAGGCCGGTATCAAGGTCGGATACCTGCCGCAGGAACCCGAACTCGATCCTGACAAGGACGTGCGTGGCAATGTTGAAGAGGGCGTTGCCGAGACCATGGAGCTCGTCAATCGGTTCAATGCCATCAGCGAGAAGTTCGCTGAGCCGATGAGTGATGACGAAATGAACGCGCTGCTCGAAGAACAAGGCAAACTGCAGGACGCCATTGACGCAGCGGGCGCGTGGGAGATCGACCGCAAACTCGAGATTGCCGCTGACGCTTTGCGTCTGCCGCCCTGGGATGCGGACGTCACCAGGTTATCGGGTGGTGAGCGCCGCCGTGTCGCATTGTGCCGATTGTTGTTGTCACAGCCAGACATGTTGCTGCTCGATGAGCCGACCAACCACCTCGACGCGGAATCGGTTGCCTGGCTCGAGCGCTTTCTTGCCGAGTACCCGAGCACGGTCATTGCTGTAACGCATGACCGCTACTTCCTTGACAATGTGGCCGGCTGGATTCTCGAACTCGACCGCGGCCATGGCATCCCGTGGGAAGGCAACTACTCGTCCTGGCTCGAGCAGAAAGAACAACGGCTGTCGAACGAAGAAGCGTCAGAAAAGGCGCGACAAAAGGCCATGAAGACTGAACTGGAGTGGGTACGCTCGAATCCGAAGGGCCGACAGGCGAAATCGAAAGCGCGTTTACGACAGTTCGACGAGATCTCCTCGCCGCAATACCAGCAACGTAACGAAACGAATGAGATCTACATTCCGCCCGGACCACGTCTCGGCGAGCTCGTTATCGAGGTCACAGACCTGAAGAAGGGCTTTGGCGACAAGTTGCTCATCGATGGTCTCAGCTTTCAGCTACCGCAGGGCGGCATCGTTGGCGTCATAGGACCGAACGGCGCGGGTAAGACGACGCTCACGCGCATGATTACGGGTAGCGAAGAACCCGATTCGGGCACGATCAGGCTGGGTGAAACCGTACAGATTGCCAGTGTCGATCAGTCGCGCGACAGCCTCGATGACAACAAGACCGTTTGGGAAGAGATCTCAGATGGCCAGGACCTGATCAAGGTCGGCAACTACGAGACGCCTTCGCGGCAGTATGTTGGCCGTTTCAATTTCCGGGGCAGCGATCAGCAGAAGAAGATCGGTATTCTCTCGGGCGGAGAGCGCAACCGTGTACATCTCGCCAAGATGCTAAAGGCCGGCGGCAATCTGCTACTGCTTGATGAGCCCACCAACGATCTTGATGTCGAGACGCTGCGCGCGCTGGAAGAGGCGTTGCTTGAGTTCCCGGGGTCCGCGATCGTGATTTCACATGATCGCTGGTTTTTGGACCGCATTGCCACGCACATCCTGGCGTTTGAAGGCAACTCGGAAGTCACCTGGTTCGCCGGCAACTACGCAGATTACGAAGAAGACCGTCACCGACGCCTCGGATCCGATGCTGACAACCCACATCGTATAAAATACAAGCGACTGGAATCCTAGGAGAACGAAATGAACGTGTTCATTGCCGTCAGCGCAATACTCACGCTCATTGCGTTGCTCTATCTGGGCAAAACCTTAGGGCATTTGCGGCGCAGGCACCTGCTTCGCGCCGGCGGTTCTGCTACGGCCTTTGCCGCGACCGGCGCAGTCGGCACGGCCGGCATCCTGCTCTTCATGAGCTACCTGGGTTATGAGCAACTGACTGACGAGCAACTGGTTGGCGTCATCGAGTTTTCACAATCAGCACAGCAGGAATACACAGCACGTTTGATGATCGATGGTGAGATCGACCGGATACTGACCTTGCGCGGCGATGAGTGGCAACTCGATGCCCGAGTTGTCAGCATGAAACCGCCGGCAACCATGCTTGGATTCGAGCCTGTGTATCAGCTTGAACGTCTCAGCGGTCGCTATGCATCGCTCGACAGCGAACGCACGGAACCGCGCAGCGTCCATGGCCTGGCCGAAGAACGGCCACTGGATCTCTGGAGCCTGGCTCGAAATTTCCCGAAATTTCTGCCCGGCGTCGACGCGTATTACGGAACAGCGACCTACCTGCCGATGGCCGACGGCGCACGATTCAAAGTGACGCTTTCGCGGGATGCCCTGATTGCGCGCCCGATCAACGACCAGGCGCGAAAAGCGGTCGGGAATTGGGAGCAGGAGCCGGAATAATTTTGCATTATGTTAAGCGCCGGCAGAGACGCCGATCCGATGGTGCATACTGGCCTAGCTAACTGATTTGACTAGTACAATTAGCAATAAATAATAAAGAGCGAAGATGGCGATAGTGTTGGACAGGGATCAGGGGCTACTGCTCGAAGACGACGAGCAGATCGGTCTTGAGTGCCCGTATTGCAGTGTCTACTCACACATGAGTCCGCAGTCGGTGCCGCATGCTGACGATCTTCTCAATCACCGTCCAAAACATGTCGGCCTTGTGTATCGCTGCGATGCCTGCCAGGCGCCTGTTTTCCTGCGATTCGCCGTAAAGCACTACACCGAGAACCAGGTGGAGCTGTACCGCAACTTCATTGAGCTTGAGCGCCCTAAAGAGCGTTTCGCATTTTCCTACTTGCCCAAGCACACTGAAATCATGTTTCGCGAAGCCCTTTCCTGCTATTCGAACAACAACTTCAATGCGTTTGCCTCGATGTGCCGCCGTTCGGCCTCCAGCGCGTATGCCGCACTTGGTGAAGGTGGTCGACTGAGAGCGTTTGAGGAAATCGTTATAGCCCAGGATATCGCCGGAATCGACGATGATACTTTCTCTCCCATCAAGACTATCTTGTTCGATACGGGCGAAGAAGCAGACCTGCCGCTCCTGACCCGGACGCAGGCCGGCATACTGCTGGAGATCCTCAAGGACATGTTCTACCAGTGCTTCGTGCGCCGCGGCAAACTTACGCGCGCACTCAAGGTGCGCAACTTTTTCGTTCAGGAAAGCGACAACGACCTGGCCTCGTCGGCCTGATCTATCTCAGAAACCCTTCAGTCAATCGCGACCCGGGCATTGCGGAACATGCGCATCCACGGGCCATCTGCACCCCAGTTGTCGGGATGCCACGAGTTTTGCATCGTCCGGGCAACGCGTTCCGGGTGCGGCATCATAATGGTCACACGGCCGTCCTCATTCGATAAACCGCATATGCCATCAAGAGACCCGTTCGGGTTTGCCGGGTACTGGTCCGCTACATCACCGTAATTATCGACGTAGCGCACTGCAATCATATGCGAGGCCGTGTAACGGTCGCTGTCCTCTATGAATTTGACCCGGCCTTCACCATGGGACGTTGCTATGGGCATCCGCGAACCTGCCATACCTTGCAGAAAGATCGACGGACTCTGCAAAACTTCTACAAGACTCAGGCGCGCCTCGAACTGCTCAGACTTGTTACGCAGGAAGCGCGGCCAGCTTTCAGCACCTGGAATGAGCTCGCGCAAGTGCGACAGCATTTGACACCCATTGCACACGCCCAACGCAAACGAATCGCTGCGCGCGAAGAACTCTGCAAACTGGTCCCGGGTGCGTGAGTGGTACAGCACCGACTTGGCCCAGCCACCACCCGCGCCAAGCACGTCGCCGAACGAGAAACCGCCGCATGCTACGAGCCCCTGGTAGTTCGCAAGACTGTCGCGGCCACTCAGCAAGTCACTCATGTGTACGTCTACGGCAGTAAATCCCGCGCGCATGAATGCGGCGGCCATTTCGTACTGGCTGTTGACGCCCTGCTCTCGCAGTATCGCAACACGCGGCCCGGCTGCGCCTCGCAGCGCGCGAGCAATGTCGTCATTAGCATCAAATGTCAACGCGACATTAAGTCCAGGATCATTGTCATCGAGTATGCGGTCAAATTCCTCGCGCGCTGTTGCCGGATTGTCGCGCAGCGCCTGGATGCGATAACTCATCTCGGACCACTCCCGCTGCATCTGAGCACGACTCAGCCGTAACACAAGCTTTTGCCCGTTACGCACTTTAAACACAGGCTCCTGCTCGACACGACCAATCGCGGTCGCTTTGGCGCCCGTCCGGTCGAGGACCATTTGCACCTGGGTCAGCTTGTTCTTCGCGACCTGGATGACCGCTCCGGCCTCCTCGGCGAACAATGCCGCCAGCAACTCCTGTCGCGATCCATCGACCTGCAGGGAGATACCCAGGCGGCTGGCAAACATCATCTCGGCTGCGGTCGCGAGCAGGCCACCGTCACTTCGATCGTGATAGGCGAGCAGCATGCCACGTTCATTGAGTTCCTGGATTGCAGTGAAAAAACTCTTCAGCAAGTCGGCATCATCGAGGTCGGCCGTGTCGCCGCCAACGCGGTTGTAGGATTGCGCGAGACATGACCCGCCCAGGCGGTTCTTACCTTGCCCGAGGTCCAGCAACAGCAGGTAGGTCGGCTCTTCAGAGCGCTTCAGTTGCGGCGTCAGGTGCTTGCGAACGTCGGTCACAGGTGCGAAAGCCGTTACGATCAATGAAACCGGCGCAACCACCTGGTACGAATCTTCACCCTCGGTCCAACTGGCCCGCAGGGACATCGAGTCTTTGCCCACCGGAATGGCTATACCCAGATCGCGGCAAAGCTCATCTCCCACGGCTTTAACCGTGTCGAACAAATCGGCATCCTGACCCGGATGTCCTGCTGCCGCCATCCAGTTAGCGGACAACCTGATCCTGCTGATGTCTTCGATGGGTGCCGCCGCAATATTCGTCACGGCCTCGGCGACCGCCATACGCCCCGATGCCGGTGCATTCAGGGACGCGAGTGGCGTGCGCTCGCCCATCGACATCGCCTCACCAGTGGTACTCTCGTAACCGGTCGCGGTTATCGCAACATCGCTGACGGGCACCTGCCATGGCCCTACCAGCTGATCGCGAACGCTGAGTCCACCGACCGTGCGGTCGCCGATATGAATCAGAAATGATTTGTCCGCTACGGCGGGGAATCGCAACACGCGCAGCGCCGCCTCTTCGAGTTCAATACCCGACAGGTCCAGTGGTACATCTATCGGCGCAGTACGTTCGACATCACGAGTCATCCTGGGCGGGTTGCCCAACAGCATATCCATGGGCATGTCGACCGCACGATTGTCGAACTGTCGATCATTGACGACCAGGTTGCCGTCATCAGTCAGAGTACCAACGACATACACCGGGCAACGCTCGCGCTCGCACAGTTGTTCGAACTCGGCGACGCGATCTTCGGCCACAATCAACACGTAGCGCTCCTGCGCCTCATTGCACCAGATACCCATCGGAGACATTCCGGGTTCGGCATTGTCGATATCACGGAGTTCGATCCTGGCACCGTGCTTGCTGTGATCGACGGCCTCCGGAACGGCGTTCGACAGCCCGCCGGCCCCAACATCGTGAATCAGCAGAATCGGGCTTTCGTTGCCCATCTGCCAACAGCGATCGATGACTTCCTGTGCGCGCCTCTGCATTTCCGGATTGCCACGCTGCACGGATGCGAAATCGAGATCTTCGCTACTCGTGCCACTGGCCAGGCTTGATGCAGCACCTCCACCAAGACCGATCAGCATCGCCGGTCCACCGATTACGACAACCTTCGCTCCAACCGGCACATCGATTTTGCTCGCATGTTCGGCACGCACATTGCCAACGCCACCCGCGATCATGATCGGCTTGTGATAGCCACGAATCTCGTTGCCGGGCAAGCCGGGCAGCGAGGTCTCATAAGTCCGGAAGTAGCCAAGCAAGTTTGGCCGGCCAAATTCGTTGTTAAAGGCCGCCCCGCCGATGGGTCCCTCGATCATGATTTCAAGCGGCGTCGCCATACGATCGGGGTGTGGAAAATCGACTTCCCAAGGCTGTTCGAAATCCGGAATACGCAGGTGGGATACGGTAAAGCCTGTCAGCCCGGCCTTGGGTTTGGCACCGAGACCTGTCGCGCCCTCATCCCGAATCTCACCACCGGAGCCTGTCGCCGCACCCGGAAATGGTGATATCGCTGTCGGATGATTGTGCGTCTCCACTTTCATCAGAATGTGGACGGGCTCGTCGCAGTAACGGTATTCGCGCGAGTCCGCGGCGGGCATGAGCCTCGCGCCGCGCCATCCTTCAATGACTGCCGCGTTGTCGGAATAGGCCGAAATGACGCCGGTGGGACTGCTCTCGGTCGTCGACTTGATCATGCTGAACAGGCGCTGATCCTTCGTTTCGCCATCGATGATCCAGCTTGCATTGAAAATCTTGTGTCGACAGTGCTCCGAATTTGCCTGCGCAAACATCATGAGCTCGGCATCCGTTGCGTTTCGACCGAGTCCGTCGTAACTCTTTACGAGGTAGTCGATTTCCTGATCCGACAACGCCAGCCCAAAATCCTTGTTGGCCTGGGCCAGCGCCTTGTTGCCATTTTCACCCAGTGTCACTGTCGTTAGTGGCAGCGGTTCGTGGGATTCGAACAGCGCAAGCGCTTCGTCACCGGAGTCCAGGAGCGCCTCCGTCATGCGATCGAACAGCAATGCGCCAAGGGCATGAACATCCTTGTCGTCTACTTCGCCGCGCAGCTGCAGCCCGTAGCAGATGCCGCGCTCGATACGCTCCACCGCAAGGTCGCAGGCCAGCGCGATGTCGGTTGCTTTGCTGGACCATGGTGAAATCGTGCCAGGCCGTGGCACGGCGTAGAGCTTTCTCGCCCCCTTGCCAAGCGATGGCGGTTTCTCGCCGGACAAGAGCAACCCGTTCAGGCGCTTCCTGTGATCATCCGACAAGGGCTTGGAAACAGCCACGAAATAGGCAAATCGAGCGTGGATCGATTTGACGCGATCGTCCTGCCCCTGCAGTGAGCTAAGCAGTTTACGGAGCCGGAATTCTGACAGCGCAGACTGTCCAGGCAGCTCCAGCATGTCGATGCGAGTCTGGGCGTTTAAGTCAGTGGCAGGTGTCGACAAGCCGGTGCGACCTTGCGTGAGAGGCTAGAGGAAAAACGCGATGATACTAGACCTTGTCTCCCGGCGTATAGATTGGCATCGGGAACTGCGTAACGTTGCCCTCGAGCTTGGAAATCTTGCTCGTGCCTTGCTTGTCGACCTCATCTATACGGATGATGGAGTGCATGGGCAGGTAAGTCCGCTTGACGTTTTCGAACTCGGACTTGATCTTCTCCTCCGACGGATCGACAACGATGCTCGTGCGCTCGCCAAAGACGAGCTGCTCGACTTCAATAAATCCGAACATTTCCCCATGGCCAACCTCACGGGCATAGATCTCGTAGACCTGTCCCTGGCTCATGAAAACGACGCGGTAGAGTTCCTTTTTGCTCATGCTTACTTCATTCTAGGCGTTGGCGGGCGCGTAGTGTAGCGAAATCTCCGGGTTCTGACATTTATCACATATGGTCGGATATCATCACATTCCGATCAATAGTGCTGCCCGACAATCCCGACTTATGTGAACTACTTCGCAGCGTATGCCTTTGATTCTCTGCACAATTCGTGTGTCATGACCTGTCAACTCGAAATAGTCTCCGAACACCGCGACATTGTGGGCGACGATGCGATACGCATCTTCCGCGATGAAGGCGGCTCGATCGGGCGCTCGCTGCAGAACGACTGGATCCTGCCGGATCCGGATCGCTACATCTCGGGGCGTCATGCCACGATCGACTACAAGGGCGGCATCTACTACCTCATCGACACCAGTACCAACGGCGTTTACGTCAATGGCGACTGCGAACCTGTCGGTAAGGGCAATCCGCGACGCCTGTTCGACGGCGATGTTTTGCGCTTCGGCGACTTCGAGATAAACGTGTCCATTGATGCAGGCGAGAGCCTCGCCATGCCCCTGGACGATGAACCGAAGTCCAAGGTAGCAGAGCATGTGGCGTCGCTGGTTCCGGATGATTCGCTCAAGACCGGGGTGCAATTGCTCGACGAAGACGAAATGACCGGCGACGACGAATTTCAGTCCGCCCTATTCGGTGGGCTTACCGACTCCGGTGTTGTTGAACGTGCCGCTGAAGTCGTCGAAGAAAAGATCGAGGCGCCGAAGTACCACATTCCCAAAGAACTCGCCGAGTCCGATCTTGTTGCGACCGACCTGATCGATTCGTTCCTCGATGGCGTTGGCATCAACAGGGCCGAGTTGCACGATTCTGTTGACCTGGGTGAGCTCATGCAGAATGCCGGCGAGGTATTGCGCGAGTTCGTCGAAGGCACGACCGCATTGCTTGCGAGCCGCGCCAATCTTAAGAATGCGTTTCGTCTCGACCAGACAACGGTTCTGCCGAGGCATAACAATCCGATGAAGCTGTCGGCAAATACAAAAGACTCAATCAAGCAGCTGCTGGTCGGAAAGGCAGGCGAGTACCTCGGGCCCCGGGATGCAGTCCGCGAAGTTTGCCGCGACCTGCTGTTTCACCAGGATGCATTCCTTGATGCGATGACCAGAGCGTTCAGTGATTTTTCGGACCGCTTCGAACCCACCGAACTGCAGGAGGACTTCGACGCGCACCTGAGCAGGAATCCGCTGTTCAGCTGGATGAATAAATCGAAATACTGGGGCCTGTATGCCGACCTGTACCCGATACTGACCGAAAAAGGCACGGGCCGATTCCCACAGATGTACGCCGAGGAATTCGTGAGAGCGTACGAACGCCAGATTGCAGAGTTCAAGCGACTCGGCAGTGGCGAGGAGCAGCTCAAGGAAACCGTTGTGATGCACGAATCTAAGCTGGTGACAGATTCGATTGTGGAATCCCCTGATGAGACGCTCGACGAATCATCGATCGAACCCATCATCGAAGAAGGCGACTTTAAGGAAACAGTCGCCTTCGAAGGCTTATCGCTCGACGATCTCCCCGACGAAGAGCCGGATCAGGCCAAAGCCTAAGCCGCCCGGTTCTGCCGGTTTTCAATCAAGTCATCTACAACGGCTGGATCGGCCAGCGTTGAGGTGTCACCGAGATCCCCGAAGTCGTCAGCAGCAACCTTGCGCAGTATGCGGCGCATGATCTTGCCGGACCGCGTCTTGGGAAGTCCCGGTGCCCACTGAATCAGATCCGGTTTGGCGATCGGACCAATTTCTTTCCTCACCCACTGCTGCAGCTCGCGGCGAAGCTCTTCACTGTATTCGACGCCATCCATGAGCGTGACATACGCGTAGATACCCTGCCCTTTGATGTCATGCGGATAGCCTACAACAGCGGCTTCGGCCACCTTGGTGTGCGAGACAAGTGCGCTCTCGACTTCGGCGGTGCCCATGCGGTGACCGGACACGTTGATCACGTCGTCGACCCGACCTGTGATCCAGTAGTATCCGTCTTCATCGCGGCGCGCGCCGTCACCGGTGGTGTAGGCGTTATCGAATGTGGAAAAGTAGGTTTCGATAAAGCGCTTGTGGTCGCCATAGACCGTGCGCATCTGACCCGGCCAGCTGTCCGTAATGATCAAATTGCCAGATACCGCACCTTCCAGTTCATTGCCCTCGTTATCGACGATAGCCGGTTGGATGCCGAAGAACGGCGTCGTCGCAGATCCGGGCTTCAGCGCCGTTGCACCTGGCAAAGGCGTGATAAGAATGCCGCCCGTCTCTGTCTGCCACCAGGTGTCAACGATCGGACAGCGGCCTTCGCCGACCACATTGTAGTACCAGGACCACGCTTCGGGATTGATCGGTTCGCCCACTGAACCGAGCAATCGCAGTGACTTTCTCGAGGTGCTCTTGACCGGTTCGTCACCCTCGCGCATCAAAGCCCGAATCGCTGTCGGCGCCGTGTAGCAAATATTGACGCTGTGTTTGTCGCACACCTCCCAGAAACGCGCCGAGGTCGGGTAGTTCGGCACGCCCTCGAACATCAGCGTAATGGCGCCGTTCGCAAGGGGTCCGTAAACAATGTAGCTGTGACCGGTAACCCAGCCGACGTCGGCTGTACACCAGTAAACATCACCCGGGTGATAATCGAACACATACTCATGCGTCATTGCCGCATAGACCAGGTAGCCACCCGTGGTGTGCAGTACGCCTTTCGGCTGGCCTGTCGAACCCGACGTGTAAAGAATGAACAGCGGATCCTCGGCGCCCATCTCCTCGCACGGGCAATCGGCGTCGACCTCAGCTTCGAGATCCTGCAACCACTCATCCCGGCCCTCTACCCAGTCAATGTCATTGCCGGTATTTTTGACGACCAGAACCTTTTCGAGTGTTGTGACGCCCGGCCTCTCGGCCGCCGCGTCAACATTGGCCTTGAGTGGCACAATCTTGCCGCCGCGGAGGCCTTCATCAGCAGTAACAACAATGTTCGATTCACAATCCTGGATGCGACCTGCCAGCGCGTCGGGTGAAAAACCACCAAATACAACCGAGTGCACAGCACCGATGCGGGCACAGGCGAGCATCGAAATGGCGGCTTCAGGAATCATCGGCATATAAAGCGTAATGCGATCGCCTTTCTTCGCACCCAGCGCCTTGAGCGCATTGGCGAACTTGCAGACACGCTCGTGCAGTTCGCCGTATGTAATTTTCAGGTCGCGCGACGGATCGTCACCTTCCCAGATGATGGCAACGTCGTCCGCCTTCGTCTCGAGATGCCGGTCTATGCAGTTGTAACAGACGTTCAATGTACCGTCGTAGTACCAGCGAATGTGCACGTCGTCTTTTGCAAAAGAAACGTCTTTGACCTTGGTGAACGGCTTGATCCAGTCGATACGGCTTGCCTGGTCCGCCCAAAACGCCTCGTTGTCATCGACCGAGCGCGCATACATCTCCGCGTAACCCACGTCATCGATTAACGCACGTTCCCGGGTCTCCGTACTGACAGGATAGATTTCGTTCATTGCTTACGCCTTTTTTATCAGAGCGCAGCCAACCGATTGGCAAGCTGCAGAATTCGTTCTGCCTGCACCAGGTGCGGCCGGTCGATCATCTCGCCGTCCATCCCGAGCGTCCCGGCTCCCGGGTTCCCGGCAAACAAGGCGACAATGCGCCTCGCCCGTTCGAGCTCCGCAGTCGTGGGTACGAACGCACGATTGATCACGTCAACCTGCTCCGGATGGATCGCGAGCATGCCCGAAAAACCATCACGCCTGGCATTCGCTGCATAACTTGCCAGACCTTTCTCGTCACGGAAATCCGTATACACCGTATCTATGGCAGCGACTTCCGCAGCCGCTGCACCAAAAAGGCACAACGAACGAGCCAGCTCGTACGGCGCTAGCCAGTTGCCATTAGCATCGCGTTTGGCACTCGCGCCGACCGCGGCTGAAAGATCCTCGGCACCCCAGGACATCGCGGCGAGACGCGGACTCGAACCTGCATAGCTCCCAAGCGTGAACAATGCTCCAGGCGTTTCTGTGCAAATCGGCAAAATACCGGTGCGCCCGGCTTCGATGCCGTGAGTGCGCTCGAGCGTGTCGAGCATGGCGGCGAGGCGAACAATGTCGTCTGCCCCACGTGATTTGGGCAGCACGATTCCAGTTGGTGCCGATGGCATGACGGCCTCGAGATCGGCAGCCGCGTCCTCGCTGCCCATGGGGTTGATGCGCACCCAGACCCCGTCCCGATCTGCCAGGTAGTGACGACTCAATTCACGAGCCGCAGGCCTGGACTCGGGCGCAACAGAGTCTTCGAGGTCCAGGATCAGGGCATCGGCGCCGACCTCCGCAGCCTTCTTCATCTTCCGCTCACTATCGGCGGGCACGAAGAGATAGCTTCTGTTCATGCGGGTTTCTTGAGCATCAACGCCGTGCGCTTGCAGATACCGACCAGTTCATCATGCTGGTTAAAAGCCCGGTGCTCGAACGTCACGATGCCATTATCCGGCCGCGACTTGCTGTCGCGCACCTCGAGCACTTCGGACTGGACGTGAATCGTGTCGCCATGAAAGAGCGGCTTGGGAAACCGCACTTCATCCCACCCCAGGTTTGCGACCGTTGTGCCATGCGTCGTGTCGTTGACCGAGATACCGACCATCAGGCCCAGCGTCAGGCAACTATTGACGAGTGGCCGGCCAAACTCAGTGTGCTTCATGTACTCGGCATCGAGATGCAGCGACGCCGGGTTATGCGTCATTGTCGTGATCAGGACGTTGTCAGTCTCGGTGATCGTTCGCCGAATCGAATGATCAAAAGTCTGACCGACCGAAAACTCATCAAAATAGAGACCCGCCATAACTCGATCCTTAGCTTTTCGCTCGCTCAATGGCCTCGACGATCAGGCGCTTCGCATCGTCGGCACCCTGCCAGCCGCTGATCTTGACCCATTTGCCGGGCTCCAGGTCCTTGTAGTGCTCAAAGAAGTGCTCAATCTGCCGCAAGGTGATTTCCGGCAAGTCCGTAGCGTTGAGGACATCGTCATAGCGCTTGGTCAGTGCGTGCGACGGCACAGCAATGATTTTCTCATCCTGCCCCGCGTTGTCTTCCATGATGAGCACACCAATTGGCCTGACATTGATGACACAGGCAGGGACAAGCTGCCGCGTATTGCAGACGAGTACGTCGATCGGATCACCATCTTCAGACAGGGTATGAGGAACGAACCCGTAGTTGCCGGGATACGACATCGCCGTGTACAGGAAACGGTCGACGATCAGCGTCCCGGCCTCCTTATCGAGTTCGTATTTGATCGGGTGACCGCCGACCGGCACTTCGATAATGACGTTGACGTCTTCGGGGGGCGACTCACCAATAGAAATTGCATCAATACGCATGCGCTGAATTCTACCTCATCGCGGAGCTTCTGATAGCCGCTAGTAGCCGTTGTCGAAACTGATGACATTCTGAAGAGACTGCCCCGCAACAAATCGCTCATAGTTTTCGAGGAATATCGGCACGATCAGATCGGGGTGGCTGATCGCTGCAATATGTCCTGTAATCAGCAAGTTGGGAACATCCCACAGCGCGCTTTCTGCCGCCAACGGCTCGACATCAAACACATCGAGTACCGCGCCAGCCAAACTGCCACTGGCCAGGGCAGACACCAATGCCTCGTCATCAACGACGTTGGCACGACCCACATTGATGAAGTACGCATGAGCGGGCAACTGAGCGAGTGCCGACTGATCGAGTAACTGGTCCGTCTCGCTGGTGTGCGGAAGCACGCAGACCAGGTAGTCAAGATCGTGCAGGAACTCGTGCAGATCTTCGACCTTGAACACATGCTCGAAGCCAGGACTCGAAGCACCTGTGCGACTGAGCCCGGTGACTGACATGCCGTTGTCTTTCGCACGGCGCGCAATAGCCTTGCCGATGGAACCGGTGCCCATGATGCCAATCTTCTTGCCCAGCAATGTGCCGGATGCCTGGTGAAACCATTGGTGGGCGCGCTGCGCCGTTAGCCGCTGAATGACCTTGAGTTCATTGGCCAGCATATAAGCGACGACGTACTCCGACATCTGTGGTCCGAATACACCCCTGATGCCTGTCAGCAGATAGTCCCGCCGGCCAATCTCGAGCAGCGGCGTAACGCCCGCCCAGGTTGATTGCACCCACTCGACCGTCGGCATGTCGGGCAGGATACCCGCAATCAACATCGGGTTACCGAACAGGATTGATTGTTCCGCGTATGCGGCACGTGCTTGCGCCGCATCGTGGCAGGTCGTTACTGGAATCGAGGGTTCGGCAGCATCGATCAACCGGGCATACTCTGCGGCATCTGCCCCGATAATGAGGACAGTCGAATCAGAGCCTTTCATACGGAACGTCGAACGTATCGCCGTCTTCGATTCGCCCACTGTCGAGGCCGCGTTTGAACCAGCGCATGCGTTGCTCAGAGGTGCCATGCGTAAACGTGTGTGGTACGACCTTACCCTGCGTCCGGCTCTGAATTGCGTCATCGCCAATCTGGTTGGCGGCCCGAAATGCCTCTTCAATGTCGCCGCGGTCCAGGTACTGCTGATTCTGATTCGCCCAGACACCGGCCAGGAAATCCGCCTGCAGTTCCAGGCGCACTGAATACTGGTTGTAATCGGGACTGCCGCGCATCTCGCTCACTTTCCCGGATATGCCCAACAGGTTCTGCACGTGGTGCCCTACCTCGTGAGCGATCACATAGGCCTGCGCGAAGTCACCGGGCGCTTCGAACTGGCGCTCGAGATCTTCATAAAAACCCAGGTCGATATAGATCTTCTTGTCAGCCGGGCAATAGAAAGGGCCCATGCGCGCGTCACCCGTGCCGCATGCCGTCGGATAGCGCTCGCGGAAGACGACCAGCCCCGGCTCCTGGTACTGTCGACCGACGCGACCGAATTCATTCGTCCAGATATCTTCAGTATCGGCGAGCACGACTTTGACAAACTGAAGAAGCTCTTCTTCTTCGGCGCTTGCCTCGTAGCCGACCTCCTGGACCTGGCTGCCACCCATCAGGGCCGCCGGGTTCAAAAGACCCATCTGCCAGCCAATCAGGCCAACAACGCCCAGGACAAGCAAACCCTTGAAGCCGAAAATTCGCAGGACCAGGTTTAGTATCGCGCCGATGCCTGCGCCGCCACCCACGGCTCTGCGACCGCGAGCGTCGTCTACATTGGTGCTTGCTCTACGTCCTCGCCACTTCATAATTTCTCCATCGATCCGAGCTTGCGTCATAATGCCTGAAATCCCATGCGGCAATAAATAATATGAAAAATATAAACGCTCGGTACGTGGCCGTTCTGTTAGTCATCATCTCTTCACTGACCACGGCCAGCGCGTGGGCGCACGACGGCGAAGAGGAAGACAGCCTTTCGCCACCACTCATTCTTGGCGTACTCGATTTTCCGAATTCAGGGCCTGCAAGCGCTCAGGACGCGTTCGATCGCGGCGTAAAACTGCTGCACAGTTTCGAGTTCGATGATGCGCGAGCCGCGTTTATCGAGGCGCAGGAAGTCGACCCGGGATTCGCTATGGCGATCTGGGGCGAGGCGATGACGCTTAACCATCCGCTTTGGGCTCAACAGGACCGCGACACGGCCCTCGAAGTGCTGGCCAAACTGCCACGCCGCGGTGAAAGAAATACGACCGAGCGCGAGGAGCGCTATCTCGAAGCCGTATTCGTACTTTACGGTGAGGGCGATAAGCCGTCGCGCGACATTGCCTACATGGACACGATGCGTCAGTTGCACGAGGACTACCCGGAGGATCTTGAGGCAGCCGCATTTTATTCACTCTCCATACTGGGCTCTGTCTATGAGCGGGACTTTCGCACCTACATGAAGGCGGCTTCAATCGCCGAGGAAGTATTCGCCAAACAGCCTAAACATCCAGGCGCCGCGCACTACCTGATCCACAGCTATGACGACCAGATTCACGCGCCACTCGGGCTACGCGCTGCTCGTGAGTATTCAAAGATCGCGCCCGCTGCATCACACGCGCAGCACATGGTCTCGCATATCTATTCGTCCCTCGGCATGTGGGACGAGGTCGTCGAGGCGAACATCACGGCTGTGAATGTCTCTGAGGACAGCATGAAACGCGCAGGCCGCGAGGCCGCCATGCGCAGCAAGCATTCATTGCACTGGCTTGAATATGCACTGCTGCAACAGGGTCGATTCGATGAAGCGCGGGACACGCTGGAGATGATGAAACAGGATGTCAGTGCGTTGCCCGTTGCTTACAACAGGTTCCATAACGGCTATATGCGCGCCAGCTATGCTGTCGAAGATCCGCTGGCGCCGCGCGTCCTCCAGCCCACGGATACATCCGAGCTGACGCTCTATGACGTCGCCATCGAGAGCTTCACGAACGCGTTCATCGGACTTGCAAACGATGACGCGGAAGCGGCGCGAATTGAACTCTCGAAACTCGACGCAGCAATCAACGACGCTGTAGTGCTGAGCGTTGAGGAAGGCCTGCACGAAGACTACAACGCCACCTCGGCGGACGATTACCTGCTGGCGACAATTATCGCCCGACAAATCGACGCACTGTTGCTATTTCGTGATGGCAATACCGACAAGGCCTTGCAGCTGATGGCCAGTGCCGCGGAAGACGAGATGTCCCGACCGCTCTACTACGGGCCGCCGCATGTGCCCAAACCGTCCACTGAATTGCTGGGCGAAATGCTGCTGACGCTGGACAGGCCCGATGAAGCTGCTGTCCAGTTTCAACACGCCCTTGAACGCAACACCAGCAAGTCACTGTCATTGTTGGGGCTCGCGCGTGCGCAAGAGGCTGCGGGCGACAGCGCAGCGGCCCAGACCTGGCGAGACCTCGAGTCGAACTGGCGTGGCGATGCGAGTACCATTCGAGACCTGCAGTATGGCTGGCTTGCCAGTAATCCCTAGTCCTCGATCGGAGTTCATCATGAATGCGTTCAGATTCCTTGTCGTTAGCACTGCACTACTCGCGCTGGCCAGCCCCGCGTCAGCACAGATAACTCCGTCGGAAGAGTCCCTGTCTGACCTCTATCCGGGCAAGGCCTACTCGCCTTATGCCCAACGAGTATTCCCCAGTCGACCACTTTGGGGCGATACGCATTTGCACACGGCAATGTCCGTCGATGCCGGGTTGTTCGGCGCGAGACTGGGAATCGCTGAAGCCTATCAATTCGCTCGTGGCGAAGAGGTCGTCTCGTCGACCGGACAGCCCGTCAAACTCTCCAGGCCGCTAGACTGGCTGGTCGTCGCCGATCATTCCGACGCAATGGGTTTCGTACAGGACCTGGCGGCTGGCGATCCCAATATTCTCTCGTTCGAAGAGGGACGACGCTGGCATGCCGGCCTTGAAGAGGGAGGGGATGCTGCTGTTGCCGCTGCGCTGGATCTCATCGGGCAATTTTCACAAGGCGATATCCCGCCGGCGCTACTTGCCCCTTATTCGCCCGGCTCCAAGAAATACAAAACGATCTGGGAACATGTCGTCGATACGGCCGAGGCTTACAACGAACCAGGCCGTTTCACAGCCTTGATAGGTTTCGAATGGACCTCCCTGGTTGCCGGCAACAACCTGCACCGCAACGTGATCTTCCGGGACGGGGCCGACAAAGCAGGACTGGTCGTGCCCTACACAACGCAAGCGCCGGTTGGTAGTACTGACCCACTCGATCTTTACAAATACCTCGAAAACTACGAGGCGAAGACCGGTGGTTCGGCGCTCGCACTTGCCCACAACGGCAACCTGTCGAACGGCCTGATGTTCCCGGTCGACAAGCAGTACACGGGCCGCAAACTTGACAAGGAATACGTGACCAAGCGCGCGCGCTGGGAACGCATGTATGAGGTTACCCAGATCAAAGGCGATGGTGAGGCACATCCGCTGCTCTCACCCGACGATGCCTTCGCCGACTATGAAACCTGGGATGCGGGTAATCTCGACTTGAGCGCGAGCAAGACGCCGGACATGCTGGCCACCGAATACGCTCGTGAAGCGCTTAAGAGCGGGCTGTTGCTCGAGGAAAAATTTGGCACTAACCCTTACAAGTTTGGGCAAGTGGGTTCAACGGACAGCCATACGGGCCTTGCTGCTGTAGAAGAAGACAACTTCTTCGGCAAGCACTCGGGTGGTGAGCCGTCTCCCGATCGCATGATGCACCCGTTTACCAAGACCGAGTTCGGAACCTTCGAGGGTTACGAGACCGTTTCCTCGGGCCTTGCTGCGGTATGGGCAACAGACAATACGCGTGAGGCGATCTGGGACGCGATGGACCGTAAGGAAGTGTATGCGAGCACCGGTACCCGGCTGATGGTTCGGTTTTTCGGTGGCTGGGACTACACCATGGACGACCTCAATAGCCGACAGCCGGCCTTCCGTGGCTATGAGAAGGGCGTGCCTATGGGCGGTGACCTGACCGCAGCCTCTGGCGACACTGCGCCGACCTTCATGGTCTACGCGTTGCGCGATCCTATCGGTGCAAATCTTGACCGCATCCAGATCGTGAAAGGCTGGCTGGATGGCAAAGGAAAAACGCACGAGAAAGTCTATGACGTTGCGTGGTCTGCCGGACGCGAGTTGGACGCGAATGGCGTGCTGCCGCTTGTTGGCAATACGGTGGATATAAAAGCAGCAAACTGGACCAACACGATTGGTGCATCCGAGCTTGGCATCGTATGGACGGACCCGGACTTCGACGCCGATCAACGTGCGTTTTACTACGCCCGGGTGCTCGAAATTCCGACACCACGCTGGGTCGTGTACGACGCATTCCGATTTGGAGTCGAGCTACCTGAAGGTGCCAGAACCACCCACCAGGAGCGCGCGTATACTTCGCCGATTTGGTATACCCCATAACTGCAACATTCGGAAAATAATTGCAGAATGGCAGCATTGCTAAGACTCGCGGCGATCAATGCCGTATTGCTCGCCGCTTCGGTCCTGGCGAATGCGAACCCGGAAAGTGGCGACCTCGCCGATCTTGGTCGCGTGTTGTTCTTCGATGCGCGACTGTCCGCAACAGGCAATCAATCCTGTTCATCATGTCACGATCCGTCGCGGGCGTTTTCCGACGCCCGGGACAACGGTGTCGCCGGCGCAGCGTCACTGGGTGATGACGGCGTATCGCTGGGTGACCGCAATGCGCCCTCGTTGAGCTACGCATCATTAACACCGGACTTCCATCGGAATGTCGATGGAGAGCACGTCGGCGGCTTTTTCGTCGATGGCCGTGCCGCAACCATGACCGAGCAGGCACAGGAACCCATACTCAATCCTATTGAAATGGCACTGCCCAACGCAGATGTAGTACGCAAAATCGTGCGCGCTATACCCGGCTATGCCGCCGCGTTCGAAGAACTGATCGGGCCTGCTTCCCTGAATTCGCCCGAGCAGGCGTTGATTTCTGTCGCGACGGCCATTGCTGCATTTGAAAACACTGTGGAATTTTCACCGTTCGACTCGAAGTACGATCGCTATCTTCGCGGCGAACTCTCACTGGACAAAGAAGAGGAACTCGGGCGTATCCTGTTTTTCTCAGAATTGATTAACTGCAACCGCTGTCACCTTCTCGATCGGCGCGAGCACCGCCCCAGGGAAGTATTCACAAACCATCGCTATCACAATATCGGCGTGCCGATAAATTCAAAGCTTCGCGCCAAGAACGGACTGGGCGAAGATCATGTCGACAAGGGTCTGTTGCAGAACCCGCGAGTCAACGACAAAGCGCAGTCCGGACGCTTTCGCGTACCAAGCTTACGCAATGTTGCGATAACGGGCCCATACATGCACAACGGTGTTTTCAAGGAATTGGAAACCGCGATCGTCTTCTACAATCGCTTCCTGCTGATCTCCGATGAAAGCCGCACCAACCCCGAAACCAACCAGCCATGGGGCGCGGCCGAAGTACCGCAAACTGTCGATTTGGAACTACTGCGGGAAGGTCAGCCCCTGACCGAAAGACGCGTGTCGCAGTTGGTGGCATTCCTGGAAACGCTGACCGACCAGCGTTACGAGCATCTACTCGAGCGCTGAGCCTTCGGCCAGGCTTAATCGCAATCTCACGGGATCGGCAAGGATCTGTTTTCTCGCCAGGGTAACTTCACTCGCCGTAAAGGGCACGAACGCATCTGGTAGCGTGTCTGCGTTAAATTCCGTCAGTACCCAGTTGATAACCTCAGCAAGCTGCGCGTCGTTGAGACGCGACTGTGACGCGCCAGGCACACGCACAAGATAGCTGCGGCCCTCCGGACTTGCAGTGAACTGGCTCAGCGTGTTCTTCAGGCTTGGAACTTCGGGTGGCACGCCGGATCCGTCAGCCAGGTGACAACCTCGACAAGCCAGCAGGTAGTTAGCGCGCACTTCCTCGTCGGCGCTGGCTGCCGGCAGCGGCAAAGCCACCAGCACAAGGAGCAGCGTCACGAGCCGCATCAGTTGCTATCCGCGGCCTCGCCCAGCACGACTGCAACCGTGCAATGATACGTACGGTGTTCAGTGCCAAAGCACCACAAAATGCTGTTGCTGTTATTGGCGTAGTACACCGGGCGATCCCGCTCGGCGTTTCCGCAGCCGCAACGTGCGCATACAGCTTTGCCACAGCAGTCGTTGTACGAGATCAGGTAGTCCTTGTCATCAACGGGATTGCGGCAAGTGCCAACCCAGGTGATGGGTGATGGCTCGGCGCCTGGTGGGCAAGTCTTATGCGTTCCACCACAACATGAACACAGCGTCCCGCCAAGCGCACAGTAACGCCAGTATTCGCAGGTCTGCGGGTCACCGATTTCCTTCAATTCTGTTTCTTGTGCGAATGCACGCGCGACAGGCAGCAATGGCAGCATCGCGGCGCCGGCCAGCATGGCGCCAAGCCGGCCGATGAAGCTGCGTCGAGAAACTCGACGCGCCAGCAGACGCGCAGTGTCGCGCGCCTTTTCGTCAAGCCAGTAGTAACCCTTTTCGATGAGATCTGGAGAGGTCATAGACTTTGTTCCTTCACCGCTGTTTCCACATTTGAATGACTGTCGGCCACCAGGCTGACGTAGTCCTGCAATGTTGCAATCCCTGAATCCATCGCCTCGACGAGGCTCTCCAGGTGTTCACGCGTATTGACGAGACCTTTGCTCTGCAAACTGCCGTCAGCACCGATCAGCAGAGCGAAAGGCAATTTGCTGACGTGGTATGCCATGCCGAACGCCTGCGACAGTACGTAAGGATAATCGTCGAGCTGCAGGTCTTGCGCGTAAGCAAGATGCTGCTCGCGCTTGTCGCCATCGCTGGCAAATAACAAACGCATTCGCGCCGACTCTTTCTTCGCCAGTGACTTCGCCGTTGGCACGAGCGACTTGCAGACGGGACACGTTGGCGAAATGAACAGTACGAACGTCGCAAGACCACCAGCATCAACGCCACCGACCGTGACGGGATTGCCGTTCAGATCTTCGAGTTGCATGGCTTCCGTCAACTCGCCGACCTTTGGACCTTCGGTAGGCTGTAACGCACCTGCCGGCGCGACGCGCTCGTGCAGAATGCCTACTTGCCGGGCAAGCGCCAGCACCACGAGCGCCAGCACCACGACAAGCACCCACAACACGATATTCGATACCAACAGCATCTCAGTCATGATGTGCCACCGGTCGACGCCATGTGTTGATCGCCGCCATATTACGAATTAGCTGGTTGCCCGCAGTGAACAACAGGACGACCACGACAAGCGCCAAAACCAGTGTAGCGTAGTCCATAAAACCAACCGAACGTGACGTGACCGGGATCGCCACAATCGATGCTGCGCCAATCAGAATGACATTGCGTATGACCAGGCCCCATGACAATGCTTCGTCTGTCGTCGTTGATGGCCCGAACCCGCAGCCGCAGCTGATGTGTACTCGGCCACGCAACAGGTTTATTGAAATTCCAGCCGTGTACAGCACGAGCAAAGCGACTGTCGGCATCCACAGGTTGATTCTCGAAAATAGCCAGAGCAGCCCCAGTGCGACTTCAAACAGCGGCAGCGCGACGGCCACAACAGGCACGACAAATGCCGGCATCACGCGGTAGTCGGCTAACACGGCCCTGAACGTATCGAGCGCACGCAGCTTGTGCGCAGACGCGAGCAGAAACATCAGCCCAAAGCTGATCGAAATCAAGGTAAGCACTATCGGGTCGAGCATTACCTAGAAACCCTGGAAAAAAGCGGCGCCGGGACCCGGGTCTTCAATCGTGCGGTCAAGGGTCAGTTTAATAGCGTCGTACACATGTAAACCGCCCTCTTCTTCCTGCACGATCAACTTCGGCTCACTGGATTGCGTAACGTACAAGCCATACGCTTCCTTTTCGAGTTCGATGCGTTCCAAACGGCGCTGCCCGTTGATATCCATTACCCAAATCTCTGTTCCGGGATCATGGTGGGTGAAGTCCTTCTCAGCCTTGTGCATCAGTATGTACAACAGACCTGTCGCCTTGTTTATTGCACCGAATTCGCCGCCACCTGCTCGCCATTTCTGCTCCGCATCTTCCTCATCGAGCAGGGACCAGGGCTTGCTGAGGCGAATGTCATCGCCGTCTACTGTGACGTTGTATGCCTGACCGCCGTGGGTCATCAGCAACCAACCATCTGCGGTCGGGAACGGCCTGTCAAAGATCGGATCTTCGAGTACTTCAAAAAACTCTTTGCTGCGCGCCCGGTTGGTCTCGTTGCCCTGCTCGTCCAACTGGATTAGCTGCAGCGTGCCGTCACCGCAAATCATCAGGAAGTCGTTCTCCGCGACGGGCATGATCATTGCGCACCCGGGCGTCGAAATCTCACCAACAAATGTCTGGCTCTCAACGTCGACAACACTGACCGACTGTGCCGGCGTCATGTTGAACACCAGGAAATGGCGTCCGTTCCCCAGCATGCCGACATGGCGGCGAAACCCGAGGACGGCGATTTTCTTCGGAATTTCGATTTCTGCGATGGGTGACAGATTGTCGAAGTCGTAAATGGTGACGACATCGGTGCGGTCACCATGAACACCACGCGAGTAGTAGGACTCGGGTGCGTAAAACTGGCGACGGGCTGTGTCGATTTCGAACGACGAGGTATGCGAACTGAGCGAGATCAGTCCCTGCATCTCACCGCTGTCGGCATCAAATATATAGCCGCCGTTGCGCGTTTTGCCCATGATCCAGTTTTCGCCCGGCTCGCCCATCGTTTCGACGCCCACCAGCTCGGGAACGATCTGTGACTGGGCGATTGGCGCCCACAGGGCCAGACACAAAGTAGCGTAGATGATGACACGCATTATTTTTTTCTCCCTACCGGGTTCTTGAGGTACCGCCATCGATGGGCGAGTCTAGCATGCTGCTATAGTTATTCTCATTTTCTCGACAAATTTTCCAGCTCAACCGATCGGCCACACTTGATAATAAAGCGAATTTCCACCCTGACCCTGCTCGGCCTTGTTATCGGCGGGGTTGTGGGCGTCGTGGCCGTAGGCTTTGTTGAATCCGTGTTGTGGCTGAACGATCTGTTCTACATATCGCGCGGCAGCCCTGAGCCGGCCTTTGGGCGTGGCTGGCTGACAGTGATGACGCTTGGGATTCCGGCCGCAGGCGGCCTGGTTGTTGGCTTGATCAGCACCAGGATTCCTGAAAGGCGGTTCTACGGTCCTGCGGATGTCATTCAAACCGCGCAGTCCCTCGATGCAAGGATGCCGGTCAAGAGTGGAGTCTTGTCGGCGATTGCGGCTGGCCTGTCTCTTGGGTCCGGCGCCTCTGTCGGCCAATACGGTCCGCTCGTCCATATCGGCTCATCCATCGGCTCCTGGTTTAGCCGCGTTACGAACGGCGATCGTTCTCTCGCAAAAATTGGCATCGCCTGTGGCGCGGCCAGCGTGTCCAGGAACCTGCGTTGGCCAATACCACTGAAGACTGCGCTGGCTGGCCTGGCGCTCGGCATCGTTGCACTGCAAGTGCCGGACGTACTCGGTATAGGCCAGGAGGCCTTGCGGCTTGCCATTGCCGGAGAAACCTTTAGCGCTGTAGACCTTGCGCAGATCATGGTGGCCAAGCTATTGCTTACAGCTTTGTGCCTGGGCTTCGGGTTCGCCGGTGGCGTGTTTTCGCCGGCGCTGCTGATTGGCACTTTATTCGGCGCAATCATCGGCACAGGCGCTGAGTGGCTTATCGCTGAACCTCATTCGCACATCGCAATCTATGCGATTTGCGGCATGGTCGCCGTTACGAGTCCTGTGATCGGTGCCCCGCTGACAGCCGTTTTGATCGTTTTCGAGTTGACTCAGAACTTCGATCTTGCAACTGCGGCGATGGTAAGTGTGGCATTCGCCAATCTCGTTGCCTTTCGTATTTATGGCCGCTCTTTCTTTGATGTGCAGTTGCAGGCGCGGGGCTTTGACTTGAGTCTTGGGCGCGACAAGGTCACGGTGCAACAGCATACGATTCGAAACTTGTTGAACCAGGATTTCACATCAGGAAAAACAGACGCGTCACTCGCCGAAATTCGCACTGCCCTCATCAACGATAAACGCAGCGCAGCCTACATCCTCGACGCGTCCGGCATTTACGTCGGGACATTGACCCTGCATCGCTTGATGGAGCTTCTTGCTGGCGGGGTTGCATTGGATCGACCCGTCGGTCCGTATGCCAAACTCGAGTCAATGATGTTGCATCCTGACACATCGATATGGACAGCGATGTCGGAGATGGAAGGCTTTGTCGGCGAGAGCATACCCGTGCTTGAAGACGGTCGACTGGTAGGCGTTCTGTTCGAATCAACCATCGTGGCTGCCTACCTCGCCATTCTGGAAGACATTCGCAGGGAAGAACACGCCGGCAACTAGGGGAACCAACTTGAGATTCTCCGCGGCGCCCCAAAGTAGGCGGAAACTGTTTCGAAACCAACCCATCCTATGACTCAATCAATACACATTGTCTGCCCGCAATGCGCTGCAGTGAACCGGATACCGCCCGCACGTCTCGCCGAGAATCCGAACTGCGGAAAATGCAAGCAAGTGCTTTTTGGCGGACATCCGATCGAACTCTCAGACGCAAACTTCCAGACGCACATCAGTCGCAACGACATTCCAGTGGTCGTGGACTTCTGGGCAGCCTGGTGCGGGCCCTGCAAGATGATGGCGCCGGCGTACGAGCAAGCCGCAGCTCAGCTCGAACCCTCCTTTCGGCTAGCCAAGCTGAACACGGAAGAGCATCAGGCCACGGCAGCGCGATACCAGATCCGGAGTATTCCGACGCTCGTCGTGTTTAAGAATGGTCATGAGGTCGCGCGCCAACCGGGGGCAATGAGCGCCACCGACATTGTGCGCTGGGTTCAAGCCCACAGCTGATTCACCCGGTCGCGATGCTGTTCTTTAGCGGCCGCCAAACGGCGAAACTCAGGGCAACATCGCTTCCATAGTGTCCGCGATCAACCGGTATCCGGCGCGATTGGCATGGATATCGGGTCCCAGCGGATCCGTATCACACATATAGGTATACGCGCAGATGTTCGCCACGGCGACAGGCAGGAGTTCATCGGGTGGCGGTGCCAAATCAAAATTGTTCGACTCGAATGCAGCAGCCACATCAGCCATGGGGATGCCTGCGGTTTCGTACGTCGTGCGTACGAGATCTGTAAAAACAAGGACTGCATCTGCCGACTGCACGGCAAGCACCTCGCCTGCGGGACCGTCCAACCAGGATGCCAGGTAGGGATTGTAGTAGTTCATCCCTACGATAGTCGTGTCGGGGCCTGCAGCAGTGCGCAAGGCGGCCAGAACAGGAGCCAAGTCCATAGCAATGTCTGCCGACACGGCGTTTGCACAGTCAACGTCCACCGCTGTGTCGATGCAATTCGCGTTACGAAAATCATTGCCACCGATATCAATCGTGACCAGGTGGATATTGCCCGCATTGTCTTCCAGGAAATCCACGGCCGCCGCGAGCTGAGATCCTGCCAGGTACGGACAGCTTTCGCCCTCCACCAGTTTCTTCAAGGTTTCGCCCGGGCAGCCGAGCTTGATGAGCCGCAATTCGCGGGGCTGCGCCCCGGCGGCTTCAAATCCAGGTTTGATGCGATCATAAAGCACGTCCGCATAGCCATCATCCGATGGCAGCAGTACGCCACTGGGATCGGACAGCACGCCAACCGACAGCGATGTGCCAAGAGAGACATAGTAATGGACCTCGGCGTCATTACCGATGTCGTCAACTGCGTCGATGGCTTCGTTAACTGCGTCGCAGGCGCCAAGCACCAGCGACGCAGCCGCGATCACCACGCTCCACGCGCTCCGTGTTGTCTGACTCCTGGTTGTCATGTTACGACCTCACCTGTGCGCAGGCTTAAATTCCAGTCGTCATTATTGGCCACGCACAACCGGCCAAACTGAGACAGGCGTCTCAAATGGCAACAAAACCTGGTTCACATTATTCCGGCTGAGGAACCACAGTGAAGGTGGCGGGCCGCGTCTTTCCAGTAAAAAACAGCAAATCATAGCCGTACACGAGACGGACAAAATCCTCCTTGTACTCTGCCGACCAATCTTCTCCTGCCAACGCCTCCAGCAGGCTGCGGTTCCGATAATGCCGAAATGGCCGCAGGTCAATGACGGTAAACGCCTCAGGATCCAGACCTTTTATAAAGGGCCACGCATACCCAATCTCCTTCATCGACGCCCCCGGATCCTCCGGCAGCGACACGAAATTGATCGACAGGAACTCAAATCCGTTGAATCTCGCCACACTCGCGAAAAAATCACCAATCGTGTGAATACGCGTCGGGCTCAGACCTTCATACAAATGCCAGCTTCCGAACTTCATCATGGCTTTCGGATAGGCATCTGCCGCGTCGGCCTGTCGATATTTATCGAGGCACAGGTCCTTAAGATGCTCCTCGCGAAAACGGTTGTTCTCGTAATAACCTGGCACCAGGCCTTGTTCGCCCCTGTTGTAAAAATCGAACACAGTATTGGCGTTGATCAGGACATCAACTAACCAGGCCTCGCGAGATCCGGGCTGCGGATCGATGACGCTCCTGAGCTCAGTAAACCACGAAGCATCCGCATCCGAGATGAAGAAACCGGTTTCGAAGTCCCTGACATGTTCCCTGGATGCCGCCACATCGCGTTTTTCCTGCACGAACGCCAGCAACTCCTCGTCACCAAGCTCCAGGGCCAGTTGATCCAGCGTGTGTGTCACGCCTGCAGCCTGATCACAACCCCAGATGACATCGATTTCGGTACTCGAGATGCGGCCAATATCCGCCAGCATCTTCAATTCCTCATCCGAATTGAAGGTGACCCCCATCGGGTAGCGACGTGCCAGATCATTGATGCGATTCGGGTCGCCTTTGGCGGGTGGACGCGACATGAGTTCCATCATGACCGGATCCTGTTCCGTCATGAAGTAGCGATAATCGTAGCGCTCCTGCATTTCCCCAAATAGCGCTGTCGCAATGGCCGGAATATAGTAATTGTAATGTTCCTCACCGAGGGCCACGAACTGCGCGTCCTCTGCCAGCCGTATTATCAAGTCTGCGCCGGGTCCTGAGATTC
>Ga0316201_10000197_pt1 | contig 29842 bp, 23 predicted proteins | sample CS6wburrow_MG_FD_204516 | JGI IMG/M metagenome (GOLD analysis project Ga0316201, IMG submission 204516) | Coastal sediment microbial communities from Delaware Bay, Delaware, United States - CS-6 worm burrow | ecosystem: Environmental > Aquatic > Marine > Coastal > Sediment | place: USA...
GACAAGTGTAGCGACACCAACGGTGGCTGCAGGTGCAGCAATGCTAGAGAATGAAGCGGTCAACCTCATGGAAGACCCGCGCGTCGAACGGCTTATCGAGAACCTCGCCTATCTCGAAACCCGCCAGCGCATCGAGTGTGCCGAGGTATCCCTGCCGATCACGATCGACCTCGCCTAAAGCACGGCAGCAATTGCCTGGCCGAGCGCAAACGCAAATGAGGGTGTAACTTCCGCGTCTACCGTGCCGCGAATGTCATATGACTTAAAGCACTCCGTGTTGATCACTCAAGCATCTCCCTTTGTGAAAATGAGTTCAAACGGCGTTCACGAAAGCATGCGAAGCCGATACAACTCGGCTTGGCATTCGCGAAACGAGCGTGGAAACGGGGCGGCATGCATTACGCGGCGAGCGCGTGGATCCTGAGCTGATCTGGAGAGCTGCGCCGAAACATGGGCAGTGCCACGACGCTGCGGGATTTGCCCAAATGCCTTGGTCTCCCAAGGTTCTGATCAGATTCCATTTCTTCCGAGCGCATCCGGCGCAGTGAGGCGAGCGCTTCTAGACGGCGACGGCGGGCTTTAAGGGTCAAGTTGGTCTGCATGATCGTAACTCCTTCACTGTTTGTGAGTTCATATTACACCTTCGAGCGAGAGCGGCGAAGCCCCGCAAAGGACTATATGCCCGCGCATATGGCGATTGGAGATCCCGTAAGTATAGTGAGCTACTCCAAGCAGACATAAGGGACGGGGCCGCGCCAGCCTCTCACAGCGAGCTAGCACGGCCGCTGACGGGCTTCTGTGGGCCATGTTTGTCCGGTCTGCCACTTGGAGCTTAGGAATATGACCGAAGCTGAGGGCGAAACCGGTTCCTTCCAGCGAGATTTAGCGCCATGTCGCGTTTACTTGCGCCTTGTTTGACGAACATTCCAGTTCGAGGCGGTTTTCAGGTGGCTGCGAGATCAACGTCACGTGCAAGAACAAGCAATGGCCGCCGAGAAGTTGGTTAATACCACATTCAAGCTGTTGCTTATTCCGGTTTCCACCGCTGCGGCGGCAAGGACAGTTTCCGGAGGTTCATTCATGCCTTCTTCTAGGCTTGTGTGCCTCTAGCTGACGATCAGCTTGTAAGAACAGCCTGTCGATTGTGTTGATGTCCAGACAAGAGCAAGCTTTAAAATGATCTTTGTCAATATGTTGGCACTTGTTGTTCTTAGTTTCTCCTCGAGATTGGAGAATGTGGTATGCAAACGTCGTACTCATTACGCCCTCCTAACTACACACATCTTATTGCCTCATTTTCGCCAATAGTTGGGATTTCAGAGGTAGAAGCCGACCGAGCATTGGAATAGCCCAGTCAGCTTTCGGATAGTCCTCCAGCCCGTAAGGTTCAGAAACCCTTGTACCAGCCGAGGAAGACGGTCGGACCGGTTTCAACCGAACCCGTGATCGGACGGTAGTCTGCACTAAGACGAATGCCTGCAAATATCTCCCCATGCTCCAGCGGATAGCGGACTTTGACGCCGATGCCTGGGACAATCTTGTTGTTGTACCCGTTCCGGTCTTTGTCCCAAGAGAAGTCAAAGTCTGCGAAAGGCGACAGGATCCAGTCCGCGTCGGGGAGATCGAGATCGGTAGACAACTCTCCACCTAAAGTGAGAACGATGTTGTCGTCACCTTCTTCCAAAGAGCCCGGGTAGGCCAGTGTTCCGTAGCTCTTGAAGACGGTCGCAATCCTGGGAAGACGCAACGCTTTTTCGCCCGGGCCCGCTTCCCATCGCTTGTAGTAATAGTAATCTGCGGCAAGCCGAATGCCCGAACGGCGGATGTCCGTATCCCTCTCCATGAACCAGTCGTACCGGGCGCTAAAGGTGACGTTTAATGCATCGGTGACCTGTATGGAGTGGCTGAGGCCTAGGCCGATCTTGGCAGTGTTATTGTAGGAAAAACCCCTAGAATCCGCCACGAAGTTCCCCAACGCGAACAGCGAGGTGACAGCCCGATCCGTCCGGTCAAGCTCGTAAGAAAGCTTGGCCCAGGCTTCGCCGAACAGATTCCCCTCATTCTTGGGTTGAAGGTTCTCGGGGAACCGGAAGATCCCTCCGGTAGCACCGCTTAAACGGTCTGGAAAACTATCCGCTCGCGCAGGGGCAGAAATGCAGGCAAAAAGCAATCCGAGGGCGAAGGCGATACCGCCGACCTTCTGGCCGAGGGTAACCCTATCGCCTTCGTCGAGAAGGCGTTCAGACATCGCAGGGCTCCGTGTCCTAGCTAGATTTTTCGGGTGGCGTCGAACTGCCGCGTCAGGGCAGTCCGGCCTTTTGCATCAGACGCGGTCGTAGACATCCTCGTACCGGATGATGTCGTCTTCCTTTAGGTATGAGCCTGTCTGGACCTCGATAAGACGAAGATCGACCTTCCCGGGATTCGACAGCCGATGCATCTCGGCCAGCGGGATGTAGACTGACTGGTTCTCGCCGACGAGCATTTCCTTCTTGGCAATGGTGACATTGGCCGTGCCCTCGACCACGATCCAGTGCTCCGCGCGATGGACGTGGCTTTGGAGCGACAGCTGCCCTCCGGGGCGCACCACGATGGACTTGACTTGGAATCTGGGACCGAGCGCAAGGGTTTCGTAGTGGCCCCAGGGGCGGAACTCCTTGCGGAAGCTTTCCGCCTGCGGAATCTCGCGTCGCTTGAGTTCCTGAACCGCATCGGAGACCGACTGCGTGCTGTCGAGATCGGCGATCAGGACGGCGTCGCGCGTGGCGACGGCGGCGATGTTCCGCAAACCGATGCCAACGACCTGAACACCATCTTCCGTCGAAGCAAGTAGCGTCGCGCGGCAGTCGACCGCCATACTGCTGCCGCGCAACGCCACTCCGTCCGTGTCCCGCTCAGCCGTCTGCCAAACCGAACGCCAGCTGCCAAGGTCGTTCCAGCCTGCGGATATTGGCACAACCGTGCCGGTCTCATGCTCCATCACAGCATAGTCGATCGACAGATTCGGTGCCTCGGCGTAGTCGGCGCCGAGACGCAGGAAGTTCAGGTCGTGCCGCGACTCTTGCAGGGACATGCATACTGCTGACAGGATCTCTGGCGCGTGGTTCTCGAACGCGTTCCTCAGCGTCTTGGCAGATGCCAGGAAGATGCCGGCATTCCAGACGTAGCGCCCCGCCGCCAGCATTGCTTCGGCAGCGCCGACATCGGGCTTCTCGATGAACTGCACGAAGGGCTGCGGCATGCCGTCGGCAGCCGATCCGTCGGAAAGCTCGATGTAACCGTAACCGGTCTCGGGACGGTCAGGGCGGATGCCGAAGGTGACGATCTCCCCGTCCTTGGCATTCGGAGCGGTGGCTGCAACCGCACGCGCGAGGGCCATTGCATCGTCGATGACATGATCGGCCGGACAGATCAGCAGCAGGGCGTCAGGATCCTGGGCGTGGACCAGTTCGGCCGCCGCGCAGACCGCCGGACCGGTATTGCGGCTCTCGGGCTCGATAACGATCCGGTTCCTTTGGTGGCCGATCGTCTCCATCTGCTCGGCCACAATGAAACGGTATTCATCGGTGGTTAGGAGGATGGGCGAGGTGCAGGTGATCTCCTCGATCCTCAGGCTCGTCGCCTGAAGAAGACTTAGGTCACCGGACATTCGGGCGAACTGTTTCGGCATGCTCTTGCGGGACGCTGGCCACAGGCGCTTGCCTGTGCCGCCACACAGAATGACAGGATGGATTTCTGGCAGGGACATCGGGGACTCCTTCAACATTCAAACCGGGATGGGGGTGCTGTCCAGCCTGAACCGGCACAGCGTGCGCCAGGTGGCGCGGGAAACAAGCAGGGCGGCCAGGAGGACCTGGCAGACCAGCTTGAATTCGAGCATTTCGAACAGGCTCCCGGCGCCGGCCGACATCGCGGCAAGCTGAACCGGGCAGGCAGCCACGATCAGCCAGATTCCGCTGCGGTCGCCGATAGCCGACAGGTAGGTGGCAAGAAGATAACTCAGCGTGAAGGCCACGGAGGACGCCGCCGCCACACTCAGGACCGACTGAGCCGGCAGGAAGGACGGGCCTACGAAAAGCGTGATGATCTGTCCGGGAACGAGCAGGCTGCCGCCAAGCACCAGCGCCGAGACGCAGCCGAAAAGCCCCACAACGGCCGCCGCCGGCCGGACCGCGCTTTGACCGCCGGAGACTGCACCCGAAACTGCGGGCAAAAGCACCGAGGCCAGGCCAAAGCACGCGAAGAACTGGATACGCTGAAACAGGCTGAGCGCAGCGACATAGCCCGCCTCGTCCGCGCTAAGGGCAAGCTTTGCCAGGATCACGTCACCGTCGAGAAGCACGACCTGGCTTGCCTGCAAAAGAGCAAAGGGGATGGCGGCCAGCGCGATGGAGCGACCGACACGGGTCCATTCTGCCGGTCCGTTCGCTGTTCTGCGCAAAAGGCCCCGAAGAGGCACCCAGCCCGCTACGATGGACAGGGCGATCGAGGCGACGACACCTGTCAGGCCGAAGCCCGCATGCCACGCCAGCACTGCGCCGAGGAGCCGCACCAGCATTTCCACATTCGCCGAGAGCAGGACATGCCGGGTGTCCAGCCGTCCAAGCGCCACACCGCGCAGGATCGACAGGGGGGCGGCGAACGGCAGGGACAGACCCAGAAGCACCAGAAGCACTGGTGACCCGAGCCCAAGACGCGCACCGACATCGCCGACCCACGCGGCGGCGAGGACCACCGGAAGCAGAAACCACAGAAGGACGAAGCCGACATGACCCATCCGGGACAGCGAGGTCTCAAGCGGTGCGGTCTCGTCCTCTTTCGCACTTGCGACGCGCTGGCTCACCGCGATCTGCAGAGCGCCGAGGACGCCGAGAATCGCCAGCTTCAGCGTAAGGACCGTGGCCAGCTCGCCGAATAGCTCCGGTCCCATCCAACGGCTGAACAGGACGTTGAACAACAGGTTCCCGGCGTTCACCACATTCGACGACACGAAGATAATGAAGACGGGTCCGGCAGCTATCGCCGACAGGGCAGCCCGGCTGGGCATCTTCGGGGAAACCAGCGCCATTTCAGGCCGCCTCGGCGACGGCAGAGGCGATACGGATCACACGGGTCTCAGGCCCCTCCCCGCGCACATCCGCATGCGGCAGCCCAAGGCGGCTTTCCGCGATCAGGCGCAGCATCGAAAGCCCGCTCCGAAGGATCGCGCGGCCCGAAACCTTGGACCCGGCGACTTCGGTCCATTCCGCAAGCGGGTACTCGTAGAAGGCAGCGCCGTTCTTTCGGTAGTGCGTCGAAAGGCGGGTGAACAGCTCCACATCAAACAGCCAGCCCGCCGAAAACGGGGTCTCGAGCGCGCGGGCAAGCCTTGGGGTGTTCCGGATCAGTTTGGCACCGCACTGGGTGTCGCCGATCGGCAGCCGCACTGCCAGTCGCGCCATGCCCGCGCATATCCGCGACACCGCGCGGCGCGGAATTGTACGGTTCACCCGGTGGCCTAGAAGCTTCCGGCGCGCGCCATAGATCACTTCGACATCGCCGTAACGGGCGCCGACCCGGGCAAAGTCCTCGATCGCCTCCAGCGGCGTCGCCAGGTCCGCATCCCAGTAGCCCACCAGAGCTGCATCCGAACCAGCCGCATGCAGCAGGCCTTGCCGCACCGCCTCTGCCTTGCCGCTGTTCCGGGAAAGGGAAAGGATATCGACCCGGTCGGGGAAAGCCGCATGTATCTCTTGCAGGACCTCGAGCGTGGCATCGCTGCTGCCATCGTTGACGAACACGAAGTCCACGTTGCGGCAGTCACTGAGAAAAGCAGTGAACGCCGTAGTGTCGAGGCGCTCGGCCTCGTTGTAGCAAGGAATAACAACCTTGACGGTTGTCAGTGCTTGCAGGTGAGCACGCGGGAACTGAAGCAATTCCCCGGACTGGGCTTGTTGCTGATTGGTGGTACTGGTCATGGGTCGGTCTCCATTCGGGATCGACAAGTTTATGGTCCAGAATTCACCCACGAGTCGCGGCTGCAGCGGGATAGACTGATGCCTCTTCTGGGGCGCGCTTTGCTCGATGGAGAAACGGGGCGCCGATTGGCACCCCGATCTGTTCTTTCGGATAGGTACGGTCAGCCCGCGGGCGCTGCTCCTGGTCGGGCGGCGTCAGATCCGGGCGCACCGATCAACTCGTGGAACAAATCCATATGACTTGCAATCACCTGTGAGAAAGGCATCCCAAGTGAAGCCCGGCGATTTGCTTCGGCGATGCCATCCGCCAACTCCGGATCGCGCAGGACGCCCGCGATAGCCGCCGCCATTTCTTCCGCGTTACCAGGATCGTAGTTCACTCCGCCAAGACCTTCGTCCCGACACACGTCGACAAAATCACCGATCCGAGGAAAAACCGGCACGGCCCCGTAGCTCGCGGTTTGGTGCAAGACGCCTGAACTGCCCGTCGTCGCGTCGTAATCGAACACGCTTACTCGGGCCGAGCCAAAGAAGTCGGCGATGTCATCCTCCGGAAGGTAACCGGCGAAGCGGATCTGGTCATCGCAGGCACGTTCCCGTGCCACGTTCGCGAGGTAGCCGGGTGTGCTTGGGTGATCGGAGCCGCCGATCACCAGTTCCAGCCCGGGAAACTCGCCTTGCGCTACGAGAATGTCGAAGGCACGCAGGAGCGTTTCTAAACGTTTGTAGGTGCCAAACTTTCCCATTGTGACGAGACGCATGGGACGCCGGTCACTTTCGGTGTTTTCGCGATGCGCAGTGTCAAACGTGCCATGCGGGATCAGCGCAACGTTGGCATTGGGATACTCCCGGACCAGCATTTCGCGGTACCCCTCCAGAGTAACGGCAAGGTAATTCGCAGACAAAAGTGCTCTTGTCATCAGCGCGCCGCCGAAGCGCGTAAGCGCCTGCCGGAACCGTTGGCCATGAAGCTGGGTCGCTTCGAGGTCAATTCCACCAATGAGGTTGTGTGCCAATACCCCACACGGGGTTCCGGTTAGTCGCGCCAACATGGGAGCGAGCAGGCCCAGTGCCGCTGGCACTTCCCAATCCCCGAAGCTTGCGCTCTGGATATTGAAAAGCACGGCATGGGCGCGTTCGCGGGCTAGTGCAGAGGTGATCGAAAGCGCCGCCGTTGGCGAATTGAAGGACCACGTCCGGCAAATCCGGACCTTCGGACCAAGGTCAATCTCACATGCAGGTGACTCAAGGCGATCGGCCAAAACAACGACCTCGGCAACGTCGCTGCGTTCCGCGAAACCTTTGGCAAGGTGGAGGCCGTATTCGTTCAGGCTTTGGCGTCCCGGCGGAAAGGCGGAGACAAGCGCGATCTTTAGACCAAGACTTTCCGTCGTCATTCGAACTACCTCTTAACTGATCGGGTTCGTGAAACCGGCGCCTCACCGTCCCTGCTCGAGGCGACCCCTTTTAAGATCGCTCCCGTCGATCGAGGCACCGGCTTCAGAGTATCTTCTAAAGAGACTCATCGTGTTCCGCGCGTCCGCAATGGTAGAACGCGAAGGAGCATTCGCAGAGCGGATGTATGCAAAAGGGTGTTCGGCCTAACCGCCCCCTAACAAGATCGCTTCGAATGCTGCCTCCACGGCGGCGGCTGCCGGTTTCGGCTGGCCAGAAGAATCGATCAGGCCGAATTCCGATTGAAGCTTCTTCACCCAAGGCGAACGGCCAACGGCAGCGGCATCCGGCGCTTCAAAATCGTGCAATGTCCAAACGAATACACCATTCGCAGAATCAAGGGCGCTGAACCGGTCAGCAATGTCACGCCCCTGCGCAAGAGGGGATCCGGGAAATCCAAGTGCCAGCTGATAGGAACTGGATCCGATCTCGGTAACATAGACGGGCTTGTTGCCCGCGGCGCGTTTGACCTGTGAAAGACGCTCAGCCGTCCCTTCGATCGGCGCGTAGTCATGGTACGAAACGACATCCACGAGACCCGCATAGCGCGCGGCAGGCTCCGCATCGGCCCAGCCGACGCTCAATAGAAGGTCCGGCGCAATCTCGCGACAAAGCGCCGACATTGCCCTTACCCAGGCTTCGATGAGCGCGGGGCCATATCTTTTGACGTCAAGATCGGGCTCGTTCTTCAGATCGACGAAGGCAACGGCATCCGAGCGCGACAGTACTGGCAGAACTCGATGAAGATAGGCTGCGCTTGCCGACCACATCGTCGGGTCATATCCGGGATTCATATCGAACAACGTGGGGACAACCTTGAGGTCATGTTCCCTCGCGAGGCGCAGGAATGCCTCAAGGTGTTGAAGGGGCTCGTCGCCTTGGGCCTTCGCAAAATCCTGAGTTGGAAGAAAGATACGGACGGAATTCGCCCCAAGATCGGAGATCAATCTAAGGTCCCTATCGATGATGGCTGGATCAAACTCCGGCCAGAACTTTCGCCACGGCGTCCGGGCGGGATAGTAATTGATCCCCGCAAGCGGGCCGGGGTGACGCGTGGGCCGGGCGCGTTCCTCGACTGCCCGCATCCCGGTCATCTCGTGAGAGAATATGCGCAAGCCGGTCGTTTCGTTCATCAGCGTGGTTCTCAGCCGATCGCGGCTGACTTCGAAATAACTCAGCCTGTCCGCGTCCATCGCGAAGCGGACCGAAAGCGCCTCTGTTTCGACCTGCAATACGGAGCCGTCGAGGTGGTAGAACGTGGGGGCGACTGTCTGGTCGAGCAGCGCAAGTCGCGTGCCGGACCGGTGGGCGGCCGCCGCGGCGGCTCCCGCGCGCTGCAGGGCGACACCCGAATAGTAATCCTGCAAAAGCTCTGTCTCGCCACTCGACATCGCGACGGCATAGGCACGCCAGGCGTCGCCGAGCGCGCGCCCGACAAGGCCTTCGTCCGCCTCGGTGAACGGGCGGGCGAGCGGTGTGCCGGCCGGCACCCAGGACACGCTGGCGTCGTGTGCTTCGATCGGATCGAGCGCTTCGGAGAAATAGCGATAGAGCTGGGTCCGTTCCTGTGCCGAGGCGAAGGCATTTGCAGCCATTGCAAGGATCATCCCGCCAACCAAAAGATAGGCTGCGGCGATGCCCAGGTTTGCGATCCGCTTCATTCCATCACCTCCAGCCGGGCGGACATCGTCCAACGGCGTCCAAGCTCCATCCGGCCGAGGGGCGAGGCAATGACGAGCTCTTCGACCATGTCCGGGCGCGCAATCGGAACAATGGCCGACGCATAACCGTCCCGTGACCAGTCCAGGGCCTCATGAACTGGGCCGTCGTGCTCGGATACCTCGAAGCGGATGTCGGCCCCGTCTCGCAGCACGTGCCCCGCACCCGTGAGAAAAGGCCCGACGGTGAACCGAAGCGCCGCGATTGCTGGAAGCGGTTCGAGCACCACGCCCGGCTCCGCCACGGGGCGCGGCGTTTCGATGACGACGCTGTCTTGCCCCGACCCGTTGCCGCCAAGCAATGCCGCCGCCACTGCCCGCCCCCAGATGTCGCGGGACAGGAAGCGTGCTTCCGCCTGCCCCCGTAAGGCCGTGCCGGTCGCCAGGCTGTAGGACCCGTCATTGTGATCGAGCAGGATTGAGACGGCCGTGCCGTCGGTCACCTCGTTTCCGAAGCGATCCGTCAGGTGCCGGGTCGGAATGGCCATAAAGGCTTCGTAGGGGAAAGACCCGGGCAAGCTGGCGAGTTGCGGGGAGACCGAGCCGATATCGGCCACGACGCGCACCATTGCGCGTGCGCTCTGGCGCTGGCCGGATGTGGCACCGAAGAGCAGTTCCCGCGCGCTTGGCGGCGGCTGGAAGAGCCGATCGGCGATCCCGCCCAGCGTTCGAAGGTTGGCCGTCTCTTCCGCAATCCGCATCTCGACCGGTGTGCCGTCCGCCACCAGATTTCCGTGACGGTCGAGCAGGACCGCGACGGCATGTCCGTCGTCGGATCCCGCGACCAGGCTTTTCGGGCCTGCGAACACCAGAATGCGATCAGGCGCTTCGGGCATCCGCCGGCTCGCACCGCGCCCCTCCGATGTCGGGCGCTGCGTGCCGGCCCAAAGCTCGCGCCCGTCCCGGGTGTCGGCCGCGGAATAAAGCCCGAATGCATCAGCCACGAAGTTGCTGGACCAGGCAGGTGTGGACGAGAGCGTCAGGATAAGGGCAAGCAGGCGCATGGTATCGGTCCTTAGAACAGGGTATCGTGTGTCATGGATGAAACGAAGAGGCGGGCACTTGCGTAGCCCGAGCCCTCGGGCATTGGCAGGGTGCCATCGCGTGCCCCGGGAATGCCGAGATCGGTCTGCATGCCGCTGCCATTCACGGCAATGTCTGCAGGACCTATCGCCGCGATCGGCTCGATATCTCCGCCGAGGGGCAGCGAGATCGCGAAGGACGCGCTCTGACCAGGGTAGACGTTGGTTTCCACGTAGCCGACATCGGCCCAGAGCGGCGCGCCGGAATGGTCGTAGAGCAATACGTTTATCCGGATGATGGTCGCGGTTTCGGTGCCGGTATTGACCGCAAGCCCCGAGATCCGCAGGGACCCTTCCTCGACAAGGGTGCGAACGGCATTCAGCGATACCCCGCGGTAAAGCCCGCTCGACGCGACAAGCGCCCGCGCCGTGACCGTCGCGTCCACCGGCGGCACTTCGAGTTCGGGAGGCACGAAGAGCGTCGGGTCGTATTCCCCGGTGACAAACGCCTGCTCAAGCGACAGCACGCCCTGAAAGGATACCCTGAAACCGGCGGACTCCGCGGGAAGAAGCCGGTCGCCGTTCACCGTCCCTGCCGCCTGGGTCATAAGTGCCCCATTGCGTCCGTTCAGATTGGAGAGAATGGTGATTGCCGCAGGATCTGCGTCAGAATTGGTGATCTGGCCCACCACGGAATAGCGCCCGTTGTGGCGCACGAGCGTCGCCGCGGGAATGGCGACCCTCGGGCGATCGAGCCTGTCGCGGTGGAGATCCGTTTCGGGGCGGGGCTGGCGGCGGCCCACGACGTTCCAATCGATCACCTTTTCCCGCTGAAGCCGGACCGGTGTCTGCACCGGGCGCAGCGCCGTGGGGGCAAGGTACCACCGGCCATCACGCTTGACGGTGCGGATCGATCGTTCCTCGCTCCGGATATCGAGAGCGGTCAGCCAGTCCAGCCTCACTGCCCAGTCCACGACAAGACCGGTGGTTTGCAGCTGTTCGATGGCAAGCCCGTCGAGCTTGCCGAAGGAGGCGATCAGCCCGCCGGTCCAGCGCCATCCGAAATAGACATCGTCGAAAGCTCCGCGCGTTTCGGGATCCAGCCGGGCGAAGGCACTTTTGTAACGCCGGAAATCGAGATCCTCGAAATAGCCCGCGATCACCTCTTCCGCCGTTTCCGGCGTCGTGATCCGTGAATGGAGATGCCAGAGAGCGAGAGTTCCGGCGACCATTGTCAGCCCGGCAAGACCGTAGACCACTAGGCGTACGTTTCGCGGGTTGCCGAAACTGTCTTCGCGGCGGCTAACGGGCCTGTATTCGCTCATATGCGCACCGAACCCGCGCCGCAGGGCGGACATAAGGAAAATCGCTCCGGCCACGAGAAGGGCAGTCGGCGGCAGGACACCCCACATCACCGCATGAACGGGCGAAAAGTTCCGCCGCGCAACGAAGAGTGGGAGGGGGGGGATATCCGGTCTTTCCCAGACCACGATCCCGTTGCCAAGCCGGTTCAGCCGCGTCCAGCCAGTGAAGTGAAGCAGCGGATCATAGAATTGGTCGTTCGAGAACACGTACTTGAGATTGTACTTCTCGGCATTGACGAGGAATTGCTGCAGGGATCCCAGGCCCGGAACGCCCATGTATTTTGCATTCTCCAGCCGCTCGACCGAGAACTGCGTCAGATCGGGAAGGCGTCGGGCGGAATGGTAGTTCCCGTCGACCGACAACGCTTCGGTCCGCGCAGAGAGGTAGGCGAACTGATCGCCGAACCCCAGGGTCAGGTATCTCCAGCGGTCGTGTTCGTCCTCCGCCATGAATCGTACGATCGGCGTGGGATCGACGAATTCGGGCTGCATCGGCTTGATCCGGGGCAGCAAGGCGGGAAAGACGGCGAGCAGGGTCATGGCCGCAAAGCTGCCGACGATGAAGAACCGGTAAGCGCCACGGCCGAGCGCAGCAGTCAGTATGCGGCCGGATCGCCCGTGCAAGAGACCGTCGAACATCAAGCCGACAAAGGGCAGGATCAGGATTGTTGCCCAGAACGTGAACCGGTCGAGTGTCAGGATATCAAACGCACCGCGCAGGATTGCACGAGGGATGGGTGTGGTACCCCCTGTTCCCAGGACTACACAGAGCAGCAAACACAGACCCAGGGGCCAAAGCCTGCTTGTCGCGGTTTTGTAGACTGCATATGGCAGGAACAGGATCGAGACCCCCCAAGGGATCACGAAGAAGACGAGACCGAGGTCCGGTCTCTCTATAAAACTCTCACGGGTTCCATGCGGGATCGGAACCTGAGTGATAGGATCGCTGATAGACCAATGCCAGTAGGGGAAAACCGTCAACACGATCGCCACAAGCATAAGTCCCGCCAGAAGTCCGGCCCTCCCAAGCGGCACTGCAAACCGCACCACACGCGACAGCCTCGTCAAACCAACGCGCCCGTCGTGCTCGGCAACGGCACGCAGTGCGTGCAGTCCAAGCGGCAAAACGAACAGGACGCCCCCGAATATCGTCGTGACATGGTGTGCTGCCGTGGTCGCGGCTGCGAATGCGGTGGCCGCGGCGCAGTTGCGCCAGCCACCGATAACGATCCAGCGATAGACATAGGGCAACCCGTTAAGGAAGATCCCAAGAGAGCAGATGGTTGGCAACTGCCCGAACAGATGCACGGTCTCGGAAATTGACGAGGCCAGAACCGCGGCAAGGGCTGCGTAGCCCGCAGATCTTGGTGGCACCCAAAGGAGCGAAAACCGGAAGACTCCCACAATCAAAAGAAGTATGCTGGTAAGTTGCACGACAACGAAGGCCGCCCTCAGGGGCATCAGATGCGCAAGCGCACCGATCGCCATATGTGTCCCGGGCGGATAGGAGGTAGTCGCGAACCCGGTGTACCAACGAGGCTCCCAGGGATCGAACCAGTTCCGGTTGTAGTGATCCCCGAAAAACATGTGGATGAAGGCGTCATAGGTGTTGCCGTGCGTGAACGGCAGCAATCCACCGTGAAACAGCAATGCCGCAGCAAGCGCGACAAGCAGGAGCCGAAGCGCCTCGCTTTCCTCGGAACTTTCCGGGACTGATGCGACGTTTTGGTGGGTCATGGGGAAGCACGCCATTGCTCGACGCGAAGACGCGACGGCGAACAGCATTTGTTTGCCTTCGTTTTTTCTTGGCTAGATGAGGTTCATGTCTCGCGCGAGCATCGCGGCATGGGTTCGATTTCGCGCGTTTAGCTTGCGGCTAAGCGTCTTGACGTGAAGCTTGATCGTCACTTCCTGGAGGTCCAGATCCCGCGCGATTTCTTTGTTTGACTTGCCCTCGCAAATGCCACGCAGAACGTCGGTCTCACGCTGGCTGAGATTTCCGACGGTGGTATCGTCCTGCTGCATAAAGCCGTAGGGAACGAATACCTCGCCCGCGACCATGAACCGAACCGCAGTCGCCATGGATTTCGAAGCCATCGTCTTTGGAACAAAGCCTGCTGCACCTGAATTGATCGCTTCCTCGGCAATTGCACGGGTGGCACTACCAGATAGAAGGGCAACGGGACGTTGATCGTTGGCATCCCGCATCCGTGCAAGCCCCTCGAGACCGTTCATGCCTGGCATGTTGTAATCAAGAAGGACGAGATCGAAGCTCCCTGACTCGGCGGCCGTCGCGATGGCTTCATCGAGGTTCGAAGCCGTCGAGACTCTGGCAATCCCTTCGCGCTGGAGGAACGCCGCAAGGGTTTCGCGGACGAGATCATGGTCGTCCGCGATCAGAATGCGCATGGTGGCGCCCTTCGCATCTTCAGCGGGCTGATCCATTTCTCTTGGTCTTAGAACCTGTACGTTATGCATATCGCGTCCTACTCCACTTGTCACTCAACGCGACCAAATGGCCGCCATCTTGGGTTCTTGGATAATAGGAGCCTAATTTGGCCTTCGCCTCCCCTCTAACGTATCGATCCCACTACCAGTTGAGACGAACGACTATCCAAAAGTATATAGGGCTATTCCGATGCTCCAGTGACTACCGCGCCCAGTCGTGCGACTACTCGATGGGTCAAGGTCACGATGACAAGGAGTAGCTGCCATGAACATGATCCGAAATCTAATGGGTGCGATTGCAATCCTATCCAGCGCGGTTTTCGGCGCCTTTGCCGAGGAGCTCACCGTTCCGTCGGGAGAGGTCTTGCTCACCGTCTCCGGTGCCGTCCCAGTGACAAATGAAGGTGAGACCGCGCGTTTCGACATCGACATGCTTCGCTCCCTCGGCGAAACCAGCTTCACGACGGCCACTCCATGGACTGACGGACAGCAGACCTTCAGTGGAGTGTCCCTTAAGGCGATCGTTGATCTGCTTGGAATACCGGGCGGAACGTTGTCAGCTACGGCAATAAATGATTATGCGGTGGACATTCCTGTGTCCGACGCAGTCGAGAACGGACCCATAATTGCTTACCTAAGGAATGGCGAAGAGATGTCCGTGCGTGACAAGGGCCCCCTCTGGATCGTGTACCCCTATGACTCCAAGGAAGAATATCGGGCTGAAGTGATCTACTCTCGCAGCATCTGGCAGCTCGATCGTATAGTGGTCGCCGAATAGGGCAAGGAACTGAGGCGCACGTAATCGAGATGGCTAAGGGAATCGCGGAGCGAACGTCCAAGCTCTCTCTTGGAGAAACCACTCCCAAGCTGGGAATGGCAGTGATCCTGATGGCCGTTGGTGTCTGCGTGGCGACGGTCTTCTTCTTGGCAAAATCTGTCCGTCAGGAAATCGATGCGCTCGCAGCGGCCAACTCAGACACCACGCAGTGGTCGCTCGCACAAACCGAAGTGGATCTGCTTGCGCTGCAAGTCGCCGTACACGCGGCGGCAGCTTCAGAAGTGCGTGACCTGGGCGAGGTTAGGCGCCGGTTTGATATCTTTTACAGCCGTGTGAGGACGCTGGCTGAAAGCCGACAATTCGCTGAGCTTCGTTTGCGCCCCGAGGCACAGGCGGAGTTGAAAGACCTGACGGACTTCCTCGACAGGAATGTAGTAGCGTTTGATAGTGCGGATCCGGTCTTGCTGGAGGCCCTGCCTGCGATCGAAACAGAGCTCGAATCCCTGCGAAGGCAGGTGCGTGCTTTTTCCCTTCTCGGCGTTAGACTATTTGCATCGTCATCCGATGAACGGCGTGAGTCTATTGCCGCGCTTCTCAAGCGCATCGGCTTGCTGACCCTCGCCCTCGTCATCACACTTATGCTGTTCGTTTTTGTGCTGCTTCGGATGATCCGGAAGAGCGCAAAGACAGAACGTGATGTCATCGAAACCCGAAACAGGCTTCAGCAGGTCATTTCGACGTCGATTGACGGCGTTCTCGCTGTCGGACGGGACGGGAGGATCATCGATTACAATGGCGCCGCTGAGCGTATCTTTGGCTACACTCGAACGGAAGCAATTGGGCAGGATATGGCCGACTTGATTGTTCCAGATCATTTACGCAGCGCGCATAATGCTGGAATGGAGCGATATAGGTCCACGGGCGAAAAGCGGGTTGTTGGGTCCGGTTTGCTCAGGTTGGAAGCGAAACGGAAGGACGACACGGTATTCCCGTCCGAAGTAATTATCTCCTCTGTCGAGACAGGCGGGGAAGAGATTTTTGTGTCCTATATCCGGGATATCTCAAAGCAGGTCGCCGCAGAACAGGAACTGATTGAGGCCCGTGATAAGGCGGTAGCTGGGGAAAAGGCTAAGGCCGATCTTCTCGCGGTGATGAGCCACGAGATGCGAACCCCGCTCAATGGATTGCTGGGGACCATGGAGCTAATGGAAGACACTGACCTTGCGCCGTCTCAGCGGAAGTACCTGTCTGCAATGGAGACATCGGCCAATCTTCTTCTCCACCACGTCAACGGTGTGCTTAGCATCTCGCGTGCTGAGGCGGGGCAACTCAATCTTACGAACTCGGAGGTCGACCCCTCGAAGCTCTTGAACGAACTGATCGAAAGTCAGCGCCGCGCGATCGAAGCAAACCGCAATCACGTCACGTTTTCAGTCAGCGCGAAGCCTGAGAGGATTTGGACCGACAGGATCCGACTAAATCAAGTAATCCTGAACCTCGTTGGGAATGCGAACAAGTTCACACGGGATGGTGAGATCGTTGTCGAATTCGATAGTCTCTCTGACGGCACTCAGGTGGAGTTTCGTGTGATCGACAATGGCATAGGTATTTCCGAGGAAGACCAATTGTCGATCTTCGATGATTTCAGGACACTGGACTCCAGCTATGGTCGCGCGGCCGAAGGAACCGGGCTTGGACTTGCGATTTCAAAGCGCCTGGTCGAGGCCATGGGAGGCGAGATCGGTGTCGAGAGCGAACCAGGCGAGGGAAGCCTGTTCTGGGTGAGGCTGCCTGTAGGCTCACCTACCGAAGTGCTGATTGACCCCGTCAATAAAGAATCGGAAAGCGGCACCGACCCCAACAATGCAAAGCACCTTAAAATCCTTCTGGTTGAGGACAACAGAATCAATCGGCTCGTCGCCCGCGACATGTTGGAAAAAGCGGGACACAAGGTTACGGAAGCCTTCGACGGGCAAGAAGGCATCCACTTCGCCGGCCAGATGCAGTACGACGCGATCCTCATGGACATCAGCATGCCTGAGGTGGATGGGGTTACGGCCACCGAAAAGATACGCAAAGAAGATGGCCCAAACCGAGAGACTCCAATCATCGCGGTAACTGCACACGCTTTGCCGGAAGACCTTCAGAGGTTTTCGAACGCCGGCATGACGGATACTCTCATAAAGCCGGTGACCAAGGACGCCCTCACACGAGTTCTAGGGGCGAGCATGCTAGCCCACGACGGCGGAAGCGATACGGAGACCACCACTGTGCTGCAGATGCTTTCCGAGCAAGTCGGACGTCAGGAAGCAATTGCGCTGCTGGATCAGTTTGTCGAGGAAAACGATGAACTCACCAGACTACTCAAGAGGCCAATTACAACGACCGACGCACGCCTCGACCTTGCAGAACGAGTTCATAGATCAGCTGGATCCGCCTCCGTGTATCGGACAGAAGAACTCGGACAGCATCTAAAGGAATTGGAAACTGTCTTACGAGGAGGCCGCAGTGAGGGTCTTCAAGAGGCAATAAAACTGCTCGAGAACGCCTGGAAGCAGGTACGATCGGAACTGCAAAACTGCCGCACCAAAATGATCGACGACAACTGCTCGTGAGGCCGCAAGCAGTCATCCGTCCGAAACCGTCAGATGGCCGCTCTGTCGTCTTGCCCCGTTTCAGTGGACAGTTTCAAAAGATCCGTCTGACCGCTCTTCGAAGTCAGCCGGGCTTACGTCGCCGAGATACCCATGGCGACGTTTTCGATTGTAGAACACCTCGATGTACTCGAACAGGTCAGCGCGGCGCGACTTTCGTCGGGAAGGTCTGCTTTCGTTGTAAAGCTAACTTTAGCTTGATCGCGCTCGATGTCCGGATCGCGGGACGAAGCGGTCAAAGACAGAACGACAAATAAATAATCGGGCTATCTTAGTAACTCACCATTGCGGCACCCGCGATCACGAAGCCTGCTCCCATCCATTCACGAACTGAGAGACCTTCACCAATCCAAAGTGCATACCCTAAGACCAACAAGGATTCCGTAGCTATTATTGCAATGTAAGCCAGACCTAGATCAACTTTGCGCAGCAGGGCGATTTCCGCAAACACGGTGGCCACGAGGACTATCGCCAGCATCGTGGGTAAAATTAGGTCCACCCGGTCGGATAGGGTTTTCATTAAGATTGTAGCAAGCCCATAGCCCAAAGCCGCAACAAGTGTGAGAAATGTCTTGTCGCCAAATAATGTCTGCATCTGAAGCTCTTTTCATTCTATCAATACCGTCAGATTTTAGGAAAAATTATCTAACCGGACAAACTTTAAAACAGACATGGTCTGATACCGCTCAACTGGCCTGCTAGGCTCTGGACTTCGGTAACGGGGGCGTCCCAGTCAAGCGGTTTTGCGCAAGACAATTGATCCGCCATAGCGGTTCCTTTGATATTCTTGGTGCCCTCCCTGGCTTCTGTCGTGGCTTTCGGCTGAGGTCCTTGGGGTACATGCTTCGGTTCGTGGTCAGCGCGGCGGCTGCCAACATGATGCTGGTTCGATGTAATTCCGATGTGCCCATCTCATAGGCGTACTTGACGGAAGTCAGCGACAGTCCAGACCACGGCATCATCGGAACCACGTCCCTGCGGGACCTCGAAAGCCTGCAATCAGGCAGGCAAGGGGTGGGGTATCATCCTGTCAGACAGTGTTCGGCGCCGCAGCTGACTGGAAGGTTGTGCCATCGACCCAAATCCGATGAAGAATTACCGCGATGCGGCGTGCGAGAGCGACCATTGCGATTTTACGACCGCGCCGCTGCGCGAGCTGCGCTCCCCATGTTCTCAGCCATGTCGATCGGCCGCGGTTCATCATGACGGTTGCTGCCTGGCACAATGCTCGCCTCAGATTGACGTCACCAGCTTTGGTAATGCCGCCTGACACATCCCGTTCACCGGACTGGTTGCGTGAGGGCGTCAAGCCAACCCAGGGACCAACCCTCTTCGAAGACCGAAAGCGGGCCGGATCATCAACAGCTGCGCGGAAGGTCAGCGCTACGACGGCACCGATCCCCGGCATCGTCATGAGGCGACGGCATACTGCATCGTCCCCGGCAAACTGGCGCACGCGCTTTTCGAGACCAGCCAGTTCCTGTCGTAGAGATGCTCTGGCCCGCAGCATAGGTGCTGTCGCGGTTTCCAACATTGGATTGCCATCCGCCAATTGCCTAATGCGCGCCTCAAATCTACCGCGAGAGATCGCACCGACCTTCAGACCGAAGTTTCGTAGCAGTCCACGCAGCGACATTTCCAATGCGAGCATGCCCTGTTGAATGGCTTTCCGGGCGCCGAGAACAGCGCGGACTTCCTGAGCCGATAGCGACTTACAGTGAACCGGACGGAACCAGCCGAGGTGGAGCAGGCGCGCAATCCCTTCGGCATCCCGCCGGTCCGTCTTGATCGGCATTGCTTTCAGCGCTCCTTTCACCTGCCGCGTTTCCATGAGAACCGCATCAAGGCCAGCTTCGGTCAGCCCTCGATGCAGCCATTGCGACAGTGGCCCAGCCTCCAGGCCGATTGCCTCGATGCTGCCGTCCAGATCGTCGAGCCAGCGCGTCAGAACCACGGGTTCGCTTTCAGTCTCTGCCTCTTTGATGATCTTGCCGTGCTCGCTGATCACGCAGACCGAGGTCTTCGCCAGCGATACATCCAACCCAACAAACAACTTCATCCCGTCATCCTCCATCTAGGTTCAATACGGGAATGGCGACAGCGCGGTGCTGATCTGACAACTGGCGACGGCGGCGCGTGACGCAGGCCCCGTTACAGTATCTCATTGAGTTTCACAGCCAGTAGATGACGAGCGCAGCCAGTGCGATGGCCGAGAGGAATACTCTGGGACAACGGTCGTATCGGGTTGCCACGCGCCGCCAATCCTTGAGCCTGCCGAACATGATCTCGATCCGGTTGCGCCGTTTGTATCGGCGCTTGTCGTACTTGACGGTTTTCTTCCGCTGCTTTCGGCCAGGGATACATGCGCGTATCCCTCTGTCTTTCAAAGCTTCTCTGAACCAGTCGGCGTCATAACCGCGGTCCCCAAGCAGCCAGTCGACATCCGGCAGGCTGCTCAGCAATGCTCGTGCGCCGATGTAATCGCTGACCTGTCCAGCGGTTACAAACAGGCTCAGTGGGCGGCCTTTGCTGTCGCAGATGGCGTGCAACTTTGTGTTCATGCCGCCTTTGGTTCGGCCAATCAGGCGTCCACGCCCCCCTTTTTCACGCCCATGCTGGTCGCTGTTCGGTGGGCCTTGAGATAGGTCGCATCGATCATGACGGTCTTCTGTTCGCCGTGCTCGGACGCCAGGCCAGCCATCATCCGGGCGAAGATGCCCCTATCGCTCCACCGCTTCCAGCGGTTGTAGAGTGTCTTGTGCGGGCCATAGGCTGCTGGTGCGTCACGCCACCGTAAGCCATTGCGGTTGATGAAGATAATGCCGCTCAACACACGCCGGTCATCGAGGCGAGGTTTGCCGTGGGACTTCGGGAAGAAGGGCTCAAGACGCGTCATCTGCGCATCCGTCAGCCAGAAAAGATCAGACATGTTCACCGCTCGTTTTTTGAGCCGTGAATCATGCCATCCGACGAAAATCAATGGGTCCTGACCCTAGTCACGTGTATGACTTCTGTGCCGTGCAGCTTTCAGAAGAAAGTCGAAAGACCAAAGATGCTCCATGTGGTGAGCCGTGGAGAATGCGACCGGTGCGGGGCTAAGGCGGAAGAGCCGTTGATATCAGGTGAGTAATTCGGGGTCTGCGGCGACGAGATCCTGACTGATCCGGTAACGGAACAGGTGGTCTAAAAGGTGGCCGCCCTCTGCCCCGGATGTCATCGTGAGCGGCACCGTATTCAGGAGTTAGCTTCTATCAGGATTAGGCCCTCTTTTTTGCCGTTCGGGATCGGCCCGTGGCGCGAGCCCGTCGAGGTCCCAGTACGGCCGCCAAAGGTTGCCGCAGTGCCGCCAAAATGAAAGAGGCGCCCAAAGGCGCCCCTTGCAGGTCTTTTTCCAGCGAACCGGATCAGGCCATCCACCAGCGCTCGATGCACTTGTTGCCATCCATTTCAAGATTGGCGGCAACGTCATCGGAATGAGCGATCTTGTTGGAGACGCCCGCGATGTAGTTGGCAAACATCGGAACCAGGGCGCCGCCATCGTCGTGGATGAGCATCTGCGCCTCTTTGTAGAGCTCGGCGCGCTTGGCAACGTCCAGCTCAGAGCGGGCAATCGTGACGACCTCGTTGAACCTGACCGCCGCGTCGGTTGTGCGCCAGTCGGTGTCGTTCCATTCGGTGTCGGCTGTATAGGCCGACGAGAACATCCAGTCCGGTGTCGGGCGGCCGTTCCAGTAGCAGGCGCACCAACCCTTCTTGTTCCAGACATTCGACCAGTAGCCATCGGACGGCTCACGCACGACCTCGATCTCGATGCCTGCCTGGCCGGCGGACGCTGCAATGAGCTGGGCGGCATCGACAGCGCCGGCAAAGGCGGCATCGGACGCAGACAGCTGGATCGGGCCCGAGTGCCCCGACTTTTCATAGTGGAACCTGGCCTTTTCCGGATCGAATTCACGCTGCGGCAACTCGGCATAGAATGGCGTGGAGGACGAAATCGGCGTGTCGTTGCCGATCGTCCCGTGTCCAAGAAGGATCTTGTCCACCAGTTCCTGCCGATTGACTGAATGTTTCAGCGCCATGCGCAGGTCATAATTGTCAAAAGGCGCCGTCGTGACCCGCATCGGGAACGTGTAATGCAGCGAGCCGGTCCGTTCGAGGATGGCAACATTGGGCGCGCGGGCCATCAAGTTGGCAGTCTTGGGATCCAACCGATCGATGGCGTCGACCGATCCATTCAAAAGCGCTGTCTGACGGGCGGTTCCGTCGATGATCGAGAGCATCTCGTAGCTGTCGAACCAGGCCGCGTTCTCCTTGAAGTAATTCGGATTTCGGGTGCCGCTTGCGCGAACGCCCGGTTCGAAGTTCTCGAGGACATAGCCACCCGTGCCGATGCCAGACGTCACATCCGGTTTGCCATCGACGGACGGCAGAATGATGAAGTGATAATCGGAGACCAGATAGGGGAAGTCCGCGTTACCACTGTTCAACTGGAAGACCACGGTGTCGCCGTCGGCTGTGATTGTGTCGACCGTCGACAGGTTACCTTTTGCGGCCGACTTGGAGTCTTCGCCGCGGTGATAATCCAATGTCGCGATCACATCTTCCGGGGTGAGCGACTTGCCATTGTGGAATTCAACACCGGCGCGCAGCTTGAACCGCCAGGTCTTGGCATCGGCGGACGCCTCCCAACTTTCCGCAAGTTCACCCACGAGCTCGCCATCGGGCGAGACTTCCGTCAGACAGTTGCCAATGGCAAAGCCGAGCGCTGTCTGAAATCCGTTTTCGAAGGTCGCCGGATCAAGATTGTCGGTCGTCGCTCCGTGGCCGCGCCCCAGCTTGAACGTGCCTCCCCGGCTTCCCAGCGCCATTGCCCTGTCAGCCATGCCGATGGCCGTAGGCAGCACGACCCCGGCCGCAAGCATGCTGGAGATGAATCTCCGTCGCGAAATCCCGCCCGTCGCGAGTTTGGTTTCTTGCGAGGCGATGTACAGATCCCTCATTGATTTCATTCAATTATCCTCCCTTGGATGCAGCGAGCGCCGTTGCGCTCCGTTTTCTTTGGCGCAAGGCTACCTACCTTCCGGCCAGTTTGCAAAAGCACATTTGCGAGACCAAATCCGAATGATTTCGGTCGTTCACAAACACAGGACTGTTTACTTTCGCGAATCCTCGGGCCTAACCTACGGCTGGTAAGACCGGCACAAGCCGCGCATTCGCAACGGGGACTTATTCACGTGCATCCTGTCCTGAGGACAGTTTTTCAACGTCTGGCACTTGGTGTGCTGACCCTGTTCATCGTCTCGCTGATCATTTTCGCCTCCGTTCAGATGCTGCCGGGCGACTTCGCGCAAGCCGTGCTGGGGCAGGCCGCCACCGAAGAAACCGTGGCAGCCTTTCGGCGCGAACTGGGTCTCGATCAGCCGGCATGGAAGCGTTACTTCGACTGGATCGGCGCCCTGGCCCAAGGCGACTTGGGCACGTCATTCTCCGGACGGGCGTCTTCCGGCGTAGACAGATCCCGCCCCGTCGCCGAACTCGTGGGCACACGGCTGAGCAACACCTTGTTCCTCGCGGGGTTCGCGGCGATCGTCTCGGTGCCACTGGCGCTTGTTCTGGGGATTACGGCAGCGCTCTGGAGAAACAGCTTTTACGACAAATCCGTCAGCGCCGCGACGCTGACGACGATCTCGTTCCCCGAATTCTTCGTCGCCTACATCCTGATCCTTTTGCTGTCGGCCCTGAACCCCATCTTCCCGTCGCTGGCCGATGTGACGCGGGACATGGCGTTCAGTGAGAGGGTCTACAAGACCGCCCTGCCCGCCCTGACGCTGACCTTGGTCATCGTGGCCCATATGATGCGCATGACGCGGGCGGCGATCATCAATCTTCTGGCCTCCCCGTATATCGAGATGGCCCGGCTGAAAGGCGAACCGCCGGCGCGGGTGATCCTTAAGCATGCCCTGCCGAACGCCTGGGCGCCGATTTCTGCCGTGATCGCCTTCAACCTGGCCTATCTGGTGGTCGGCGTGGTGGTGGTCGAAGTGGTGTTCGTCTATCCGGGGATCGGGCAGTTGATGGTCGACGCCGTCAGTTCCCGGGATATCCCGGTGGTGCAAGCCTGCGCCCTGATTTTCGCGGCAACCTACATCCTTCTGAACCTGCTTGCCGACATCATCGGCATCGTCACGAACCCGCGCCTGTTGTATCCGAAATGACCCAACCCGAAAACGCATACACGGCCGCCGCCGAGGTTGCCCAGGTCAAGACCCGGCGCACGTGGAAACAGCGTGCCTGGATGGAGCTGAAGAAGGCTCCCCCGACCGCGATTTTCGGTATGGTGGTCATTTTCCTGTATATCTTCGTCGCTGTGTTCGCGCCCCTTCTTGCGCCCTATGGAGAGGCCGAGATCTTTGCGCAACCCTACGCACCCTGGACCTCCGAACATCCGTTCGGCACAGACCAAATCGGGCGCGATATCCTGACCCGCCTGATCTATGGCGCCAGAAACACGATCGGAATCGCCCTAGCCACCACGTTTCTCGCCTTCCTGATCGGCGTGTCTCTGGGTCTGATCGCTGCCATCAACCGAAGCTGGCTCGACCAGATCATCAGCCGCGGGGTCGATGTCTTGATGGCGATCCCAAGCCTGATCTTCGCTCTGATGCTTCTGTCGATTTTCGGTTCGTCGGTCTGGTCATTGATCATCATCATCGCGGTGCTCGACAGCACACGCGTCTTCCGACTGACCCGAGCGGTGGCGGTGAACGTCGCGGTGATGGACTATGTGGAGGCGGCAACCCTTCGGGGCGAGAAACTGGGCTGGATCATGAAACGGGAAATCCTTCCCAATATCATGCCGCCGCTCGTGGCCGAGTTCGGGCTTCGCTTCTGTTTTGTCTTCCTTACCATCGCCTCACTGTCGTTCCTCGGCCTCGGCATCCAGCCGCCTACGGCGGATTGGGGCACAATGGTGCGCGAGACGTCAAACCTCATCCAGTTCGCGGGCTTCGACCTCAAGGCCGGTCTCACGCCGCTTCTGCCGGCGGCTGCCATCGCGCTTCTGACGGTTGCGGTGAACTTCGTTGTCGATTGGTTCCTGCACAAGACAAGCGGGCTGCGCGAATGACCCACGACACCGACGTTCTCCTGAAGATGCAGGACATCTGGATCGAGGGTTTCGCCGATGAAAAGTGGAACCCGATCATCCAGGGCGTCGACCTGACCCTGCATCGAGGCGAGGTTCTCGGCCTCATCGGGGAATCCGGCGCCGGCAAGTCGACGCTCGGCAAGGCCGCCATGGGCTATACCCAGCCCGGGTGCCGTATCTCCGGCGGCACGATCCATTTCGATGGCCAGGACATGCGCCATCTCTCGAAGCGCCAGAAACAGCACATCTGGGGCACACGGATCACCTATGTCGCGCAGTCTGCCGCAGCGTCATTCAATCCCGCTCATCGGCTCATCGATCAGACCATCGCCTCCACTGTGAGAGAAGGCATCAAATCCGACGCCGAGGCCAGAGCGGACGCGAAAGAGCTCTACTCTGCACTGTCCCTGCCCGAGCCGGAAACCATCGGCGACCGCTATCCACATCAGGTTTCGGGCGGTCAGCTGCAACGGGTGATGACAGCCATGGCGATGTCACCGCGCCCCGACCTGATAATCTTCGATGAACCCACGACGGCGCTTGATGTGACCACGCAGGTCGAGGTGCTCATGTCGATCCGGAAGGTCGTCGATGAGTTCAATACGGCGGCCATCTATATCACACATGACCTTGCCGTGGTGGCGCAGATGGCCGACACGATCAAGGTGCTTCGCTACGGCGAAGAGGTCGAAGAGGCCACCACGCGCGAGATGCTCAGCCATCCCAAGGAGGACTACACAAAGTCGCTCTGGTCGGTTCGCTCCCTGCGCAAGCCAGCGGAGACCTCGGAAGACATCGTGCTCTCGATCGACAACGTCGATGCCGCCTACGGCAACAAGGTGCAGGTCTTGCACGACGTCACCATCAGACTGCCACGTGGCAAGACGGTCGCCATCGTGGGCGAAAGCGGGTCGGGAAAATCGACGACCGCAAAAGTGGTGACCGGCCTGCTGCCGCCCGTGAGCGGGCAGGTCAGCTTCAACGGCGAACCCCTTTCAGCGGATCTCAAGAACCGGAATCTGGATCATCTGCGCCGGATCCAGATGATCTATCAAATGGCGGACACCGCCATGAATCCGCGCCAGACCACCGGAGAGATCATCGGGCGGCCGCTAGAGTTTTATCACGGTTTGAAAGGTCGCGCGAAAGAGGCGCGTGTCGTCGAACTCCTGGAACAGATCGAGCTTGACGCGAGCTTCTACGACCGATTGCCGTCCGAGCTCTCGGGGGGGCAAAAGCAACGGATTTGCATCGCCCGGGCCCTGGCCGCCGAGCCGGACATCATCATATGCGATGAGGTCACAAGTGCCCTCGATCAAATCGTGCAAGAGGGCATCCTGAAGCTTCTGATGAAGCTGCAGGAGGAAAAGGGGATCTCGTATCTGTTCATCACCCATGACATTGCCACGGTAGAGGCGATCTCGGACGAGATCGTGGTGATGTACATGGGCCGCGTGGTCGAGCAGGGGCTGAAAGACGACATCCTCTCACCGCCTCATCCCGACTATACGGAGCTGCTCCTGTCGTCGGTGCCCGAGATGGACCCCGATTGGCTGGACAAGCTCGTCGCTGGAAGGACCGCGCACTAGCCTAGCCTCTCCCACGGGCTGGCCGCCTTGTAACATCACATCGAATGCCAAAGCGCCTTCCGGCCTACTCGGTTCCACGTGCAGGTGGTGTGTCCGTCGGGATCTGTGCCCTTTGCGCTCGTCTCGCCAAACGCGTCACGTTCTGCACAATCAATGCCGGAACCGGACCCTCAAGGTCGTGCCCCATGCCCTCGACCTCCAAAAGTTCTGAGCCGGGTATCCGCGCCGCGATGTCGCGCCCGTGTTCAATACTGAAAATCGTGTCCTGCGTCCCATGAATCACAAGCGTCGGACTGCGGATTTCCGACAAGCGCTCGAAACGATCCGTAGCGGCCAGAATTGCCGCGTATTGCCTGGCGGTACCATCCGGGCAGTAGCATCGGTCATAGGCCGCGCAGTAGAGCTCGCGCCGGGACGCTTTGTCGAAGGGATAGGCTGGACTTGCCCATGCTTGGTCGCACCGCAGCCAATGCGTGACCACGCTCTCGCGATCGCTTGCAGGGGGTGCGGACGTCGGCCGTTCAAGTACTTCCGGTTGCGCAGAAGGTAACTCCGGCGCTCCGCTGGACGACATCACGATGGTGGCCGACTTGACCCTTTCTGGAAAATGGATCGCCATTTCCTGAAGGATCATCCCGCCCATCGAAATGCCCAGCACATGCGCACATGAGAGTCCCAGCGCGTCGAGGACGCCCACACCGTCCGCAGCCATGTCGAGCAGGGTATAGTGGGCGTTTGGGCTTGCACCGCTGACCGATTTGCTACCGATGCCTGCGATGTCGGCAGCGCCGGTCTCTCCGATTTTCTGCGACAGGCCGGCGTCACGATTGTCATAGGCAACGATGTAAAATCCTTTCTCAACGAAGCCAGCGACAAACTCACCCGGCCAATGAACCAGTTGCGAACCGAGCCCTCGGATCAGCAGGATCGGCTCGCTGGAAGCATCGCCAAATCGCTCGATTGCGATCTCAAGACCGTTTGCTTTCAACTGCGGCATGTCGTTTGCCCCGAATAGATACACCGTCCGCGCGAGCCCGGACCGCCAGTCAGAGGAACGCTCGGTTGTTTTGACGCGCGGAACCGGATTAGCGCCTGTCTCTGGGCGGAACGCCATGCACGATCAGCGCGAAGACAACGATCGTGGATGATCTGCAATGCCGGACGGCGGGTTCCGAGATCGGGCGCCATGACGTCCCCTCCTCCAAGGCCGAATGCTACAACGCTGCGTCTTTTCCGCTAGTCCCCGGCTTCGATCCGACGGCAACGTAGCATATCCGCCCGCTAAGGTCCGGTCTGTCCGCTCCTCGCTTGTTCGTTCACCGCGCAGCGAAGGGTCGGTTCGGTTTACGGCGAAATTTGCGCAGCTGAACGACCGCAAACGAGAAACTCGCTGCGACGCCGCGAGCGCAACGCTGCGAGTGCAAGGAGATGCTGCGCCAGCGAAGGTCGAAAATCTAAGGTCGGGTATGTCCAGATAGTCCCGCGTTGCAGACCTTGAACCCGAGCTCCAGCGATGACCGCTTAGCGGACATATGAGACCTTTGCAGGCGCAGCCGATGCTTACATTGAAACACAACGCGACTGCCGCAAACTTTTGGCTGCATTTCATCAAGTATCGCCGAAGAGGCAGTTGAACATCGCAGTGAAATGCAGTTTTCGAATCATTCTTTCGCTGCAAGGTTCTCAAACAGGAAATGAGCGGGCACTGCGGTTGCCGAGCGCCACTGATCATCGGGAATATCACTCAGCAGCTTTTGGTTCGCAATCCTTCCAGTATTCTGGCGGATTGCGCTGCCGTCCGCGCTCCAAAATCGCTCTGACGCATTCAGTTCCTGCCGTCACAGGGGCGGCCAGTTCTTTCGCGGCACACACAGGATTGATCTAAATCATTTTGTATCTCCTGCTCTGTGCCTAGCGTGCCGGAAGACGAGTTCCACGCATCCCGTTCGCTGTATGTTCAGAACGCTGCGCCGCATTGAGTGTCTTCTATCGAAAGCTTTGGAATTCGCAGACCAGACCGAAGGGAGGGCGGAATGGTGCACACTACGGATAGTGGACCGGCTTCCCTCAACGAAGTCGGCGCCCAGTTCAAATTGCGTTCGCTCGCCGCGGCGCTGGTCTTCATCACGACGCTTCTACTGGCCTCATCTTGGCTGGTGTTTCCTTACTTTTTCGATGGCGAAACAGCGCTCGAGGATGCAAGTGCGCAGGTTGTCTCTGAACGAAGTGCGAACCATCGCACATTGGGTCAACTTCTAACACGCTACGCCGACGGGCCGGGTGAAGTGGACGCGGACGTGCTCTTTGCGACATCGGTCTATTTCGACAGGACAAGTACGCCGCGGGCCGCATCACGATATGGTCCGGACGACTACTTAATATTCATCGTAAACGAAGGCGTCCATGTTGGCGAGTTGCCTGCCTCGCTGCCGCGCGCCCGGTTGATCATCGGCGAAGATGAGTATGCGCCAGCCGATGTCGAAGGCCCGGTCGAGACCGATCATCATCGCACGACGATCCTCCGGTTCGATCGACGCGATGTGTTTGGGGACCCGGTGCTTGCCGAGACGGCCTCGCCGGTTCGACTTGTGCTGCAAAACGGATGGGACGACGCCGATACGGCAAGAGAGGTCGTTTGGGATTGGCCCATTGTTTATCCGGCTGCCGACGAGGGTATCGGATCGCCAATTCTTGTGATGTCGCTTGCCGCTGGTCTTCTCTCTGTAACGCTCACCCCGTGCCTGCTTCAGCTCATCGTTGTTTATGTCGCCAACCTGACTGGAACCGGAGCCGTGCAGTTACGCAGTGGCCAAGCAGTCCCCGCGCATGTACGTCGGCGCATTTTGCTCAGCGCGCTGGCCTTCGTTGTCGGGTTCACCGCGTTTTATACCGCGGCTGGTGCGGTCATCGGATATGCCGGCAAATCGGCACAGTTGGTATTTGCGGCCTGGAGCCGCGAAGTCGCGCTCGGGGCAGGCATTCTCGTGATCGCTATGGGCCTTTGGACCGGAATCAAGGCCAGGGCGCCGATTGTCTGCCGACTTCCGGCGGCAGGCCTTGTGGCTGACAGTTACAGTGGGGGATACCTGCGCTCCATGCTACTGGCCGCAGGGTTCTCTCTCGGCTGTATGGTTTGCTTCAGCGGTGCGATCATGGCGACCCTGTTTGTCTACGTTGGTGCATTGGGCAGTGCGAGCACGGGGGCGCTGATCCTGTTCGTCTTCTCGATGGGCGTAGCGATCCCTTTCCTTGCCGCCGCGCTGTTCTTGTCCAGGGCCGTCACGGTGATGGACTGGATGACGCGCTACACGCCGCAAGTCGGTTTTGCGAGCATGCTTGTGATCGTGGCCTTTGGGCTGGTCTTGGTTTTCGACCAGTTCCACGCGGTCAGTGACGCAATTTATCCCTGGCTCGGATTGGAGTGATATGATGATGCGTCTTCTGATTGCTGCGGGCATCCTGAGTATTTCCACGTCGTTCGTCGGTTTTTTCGGCTTTGGCGAGACGGGCTTTTCGGATGTCGACGACTACGGTTTCGTCCTGCATGAAAACGCAGCCCACCTGACCCTCATCGATCTTTCCAAGGACAAACTGGCTGGTCGCATCGAAACGCCCTTCGCGGTGTCCGATCTCGAAGTTCTTCGTGACGACAACACGCTCATCGCGGCCGGTACCGAGGATAACAGACTTGCCTTTATCGACATCGCTGA
>Ga0316201_10000198_pt1 | contig 29692 bp, 20 predicted proteins | sample CS6wburrow_MG_FD_204516 | JGI IMG/M metagenome (GOLD analysis project Ga0316201, IMG submission 204516) | Coastal sediment microbial communities from Delaware Bay, Delaware, United States - CS-6 worm burrow | ecosystem: Environmental > Aquatic > Marine > Coastal > Sediment | place: USA...
AGTGATTTAGTAATTTACTTTGGTATTGTTTAGGAGATGTCATGTCTCCGGTTTCTATATGAGCTGCCATAAGTGTTAGTAATAATTTAGTTGAAGTTTTATCTTAAAAAATGATCTCAATTTAGGGCAGCAATTCCCGCTCATAGCAAAAGTATTGTAAAATCAAAAGGTAAAAAAATAGCTTTCGTAAAGGAAAAAAGACTTATGCCAAAAAAATTACAGAAAATACCAAATAAAAGTCAATTGAAATTAAGAAAAACCTTATCAGCTCCGGGTTTATTAAAAACGGCCAGAAATGAATTTGAAAAAATCCCAGAACATCGGGGTGGTGCCGTTAAATATAGCTTGTCGGATGTATTAATGTCGGCATTAGCCATGTTTGGATTAAAATATTCCTAACCAGTCTACCTCACCAAGACTGCGAGGAGTATCAGGCGTTCACGCACGAATTGCAATCCAAAATAAAATTTTGACGCAAATCAATAGCGGCACATTTTATAGCAAAATAGAAATTTTATAGCAAATAAAAATGATGTCAATTTTTTGGGCATTTTTTAAATCAATGTGTATTTTTATGCGAGGCCTAATTGCTATGAAGCGGCTATTTATGCTGGACGCACACTGTATATCATTTGAATTAGGACTGAAATAGAGTAATTTAAAAGCGAATTGTTCGGATCACAAAACAATAATCTGGTTTTTTCATTTGATAAATCAATTATTTTTGGAGAGGTGATTCATGCTCATCAAGTTATTTTAGCCACGTCATATAGATTAGTAGATGCTTATATTGCGATTTTTGTGGAAAACGGGTATTGATAGTGATCGACACCATACTTTACACACGAAAAATGCACTTAACTATCTGATATCAAACTAAAAACAGCTTCCATTTGTGTGTCAAGTATGCTGTCGATCACTATGAGTCCCCTCCGAAAAGTTATTTTGAAGTGGTATATAAGTAATTGCTAACATAAACCCCTGTATATCCTGCTGTCGTAACAGCTAAATTATTTATTTGAAAAACGGGCAGATGCGACAAAAACAGCTCATATCGCTTTGAGTTGTCGTGATTACTCTTTGTATGATTTTCGGGTACATAGCGAAACCGGTGAACCCTACCTGCTTGAAGCCGGACTATTCAGTATTCTGGGATGCAAATCGACGGTGTTTGTTATTATATCTGTGACAAATTAGTGACTAAAGCTGAAGACCATTCAAAAAAAATATTCACTGACATTTTTGAACAATTGCCTCGTAAAGTTTGGGTATTAAAAGATAATGTTGAAATTGAAATACCTTTAGAACAAATCGCTCCCAACGACATTGTTGTCGTGACGATTGGAGAAATCATTGCCATTGACGGTTTGATTATGACAAGAAAATCGAACCGCAAAATAAATTTTGCACTCCAAAAAATCGCAAAATAAATTTTGCACTCCAAAAAATCGCAAAATAAATTTGGAACGATAATGATTTGTACTTAGCGTAGCACACCGAAGGTTCATTCAATCGGGAAACGCTATAGTAGAGACGCGATGCCTCGCGTCTCTTAAGTATCGCGTCTCTACATTTGGTGTTTTTGAGACGCAAGGCATAAAAGACGCAAGGCATAAGAGACGCGAGGTATAAGAGACGCGAGGCATAAGAGACGCAAGGCATAAGAGACGCGAGGTATAAAAGACGCGAGGCATAAGAGACGCGAGGCATCGCGTCTCTACATCTTATGCCATACTGGTAAAACCGGTTTTTGAGGATAATTTTCAATTTCAACAAAAGCCGTACCGGTTTTTACCCCTTTATCGGTACGCAGTGGCAGTTTGTATCCATTACTGGCTTCGGCTAATTCTGATAGGATGATTTCTGCCGAGGCATGCCCATAATCATCATCAAAAAAGAAATCCTTATTCACCACTTTGATTTCAATAATCACTTTATCAGAAGGTTTTGCACTGAAATCGGCACTGATGCCAATCACATCGGTTGACGTATGCGGTTCTGCATTAACTTGGTTGTTTTTAATCACCTCTCTGGCGTTCAATAAAACGGTAACGGTATTATTCTTGTCGTTTATATCTTCCCACTGAATCTGGGCTAATTTCAAGTGCAATTTATTCAGCATGATGCCCGAAGTGCTTTCTAAATAGACTTTGTAATCATGAATCTCTTTTTTCATGGTTTTCAAAGGGGCTTTTTGCAGATACTGATTAATATACTTGATATCCAAGTGTGTTCTAGCCTTCTCATACAAGATTTCATCTTGTCTTTCATAGATATCATGTTGCCAAGCCGCGACTTTAGATTGATGCTGAGGGGTTTTCAAATCTCCAGGTAGTTGGGCGTAATCCTTTAAGGATTCACTAGCTTGCTCCAATTGTTTAATTGTTAGTGCTAAGCTGACTTGTTTTTCTAATCTTTGCATCAGCATCGTTTTAAAAGTCTCTTTTAAGCGATTTAAACGCTTATCCGGAGGGTGACGACTCAGTAGTAGACCAGCAGGAAACAAATTTTCAGATTGCATTATCTGATCAATTTGAACAAGAAACTGTTCCCAATTTTGTTGATCCTTTAAGTAGGCTAACTGGTCAGATATTTGTTGTTCTAATGCCATCCTTTCTTGACGCAGACTCTCTGTTTCTGCCTCAGGTTCGTATGGTAACTCGCGTAATACGTCTAACAATTCACTTAGCCGTTTTGGATTTTGCAAGTCCTTTTGTACGACAAAGGCAATTTTACGCATTGTATCTTCATATTGCCGCTGAGCTAACTGGATTTGAGAACGCAGTTTGATATCCTGTGCCGCTTTAGCATGTTGCCCATAAGGATAATATTTTAAGTAGGCTTGCGCTGGCGAAAGCGCAGCGGATAAATTCACTGCCAAAGCTTCTTCAACGGGTCCCCATAAAAAGGTTTCTCGGTGGTTTTGTACATCCGTTAAGAATTTTTTAGCTTCAGAATAACTGAGAAAAGCATGGGAAATCATATGCCGATAATAAGGGGCAGCAATATAGCTTGTTAGCCATTTTTCGGCCTGTTCCAGTTGTTGATGCGTGGTGTCTTCATTATTAAACGCGACGACATGTTGTTGATAAGACTTTAAATCAAAAGTGGTTTCAGCAATTAGCCAAAATACGATTAATCCCAAAACCGTATATAAAATACGTGACCTTTTTGCTTTTTGACAGACTTGTAATAACGTCTTGATTTGTTTCGCTTCTTTAGACGCTTTAGGAAAGCGATTCAATAAATCTAAACCCGTTTCTTTACAACGGGGAAAAACCAGTGAATTGCTTTGCTCTTGATAATTTTGTAAATCAATCGCATCGCGCTGTTGGGCGATCCAAATAAAGGCATCTTCTAAACCAAACGCATTTAAAGGATTCACTTGTTTAGGGCGTTCTATTTTGCCCTCTTCAACCGATATACATTCACAGGCGCCTAAAGCACTGACGGGAAAGACTTTAAAATTGCCCTCGGTTACAGAATAACGCAAGACATCTTCCAATCCTTTATGCGGTGGCGGATGGCTGGCCTTCATAAACTCTTCTAATTTACGTTGCTCTGTCGCGGGGGTGAGATAATCAATATCACTATAGCGATCCCATTTTGTGAGTACCAAAGCGATGGGTACATCTAATGCTGCACACGTTTGATTTTCGCAACGCAATAAACTAAAAGCTTGTCGCAAAGGATATAAATCGGTATAACTGTGATCATCACAGTCTTTTTCGTTTTGAAAATGCTGCCATTTATCCCGAAAAGGGGCTTCAGCCAATACGACAATCCCATCCATATCACTCATTTTTTTCCGCATATCTTTCGCCAACCGATCACGACTGATTTTGGGATTAATCAATTCCCCAGAATAATCGGTTAATTCAACACGGAAAGTTTGATGGGTTGATGCGGTAAAATCATATTCAAAAGTAAACTGTTCATCATTGCTAGAATTAGGGGCAGGCAATTGTAGCGATGACAAATTCTCAATGGCTTGAGTCATCCACTCTTTATTACGACCTAGTTTCATTAAATAATGATTTGGCTTGCCTACATGATGTTTAGGCATGGCCACTTCCAAGGCTCGCCAAATGCAGCTATAACCCAAAGCATGGGGATAACGTGGCATGGCCAAAGCGGCTAACAAACACGTCTTACCCGAAGACGATAAACCATATAAGGCGAAACGATAGACTTTTTTAGATTTTTTCATAAAACCAAATCCAAATTCCCTTTAAAAAATGGGGGTAAAAATAATTGAAATGACAGGCAGGACGAATTGGGGAAGGAAATTATGAAGGAAAGGGAATTAAAATGGAAGGGATTAGGGGTGATTGTCCATTTGTTCAATTTATTAAATACAACAAATGACATGAAGTACAACGAATGATATCAAGTATGAGGGGCCGATAAATGAATTAGGACATGAGTACAAGGATAGGCAATGGCGGAACGCATAAGAGGGGCGGAGAAACGAAACGAATTAAGACATGAGTACAACAGGGGCCGATAAACAGATTATAGATATGAGTACAACTGGGGCCGATAAACGAATTAAGATATGAGTACAATAAATGACGGGCAGATAAACGAATTACAATAAAAAAAACGTGTGTTATCATTAATCAAGGATTGTTAAGCTTTATTCGTTTATCGGCCTGTAATAGGCGTTCCACCACGGCGTATCGTTGTACTCTTATTATTTAATTAAAAAAATTGACGGAATTAAAAAAGCCCCAAGGCTAATTAAGCTTTGGGGCCTTTTAAATACAATGTGTTTCAATGTGTTATAAATATTAACATTTTATTTATAATTAAATGATTGGTGCCGAGGAAAGGACTTGAACCTTCACGGGGTTACCCCCACTAGCACCTGAAGCTAGCGCGTCTACCAATTCCGCCACCTCGGCATTGAGAAGGGGGGCATTTTACCTTTATGAAAAAAAATAGTCAATGCGTTTGTCAAAAAAGTTTCAACACCCCAATCCACCTTTGCCTGTACAAATAGATTGACAATTGATAACTGATAACTGATAACTGATAACTGATGATTATAAAGACTGTATTGCCTTGGCATGATTCATTATGGGAAAAAATGCAGCATCGCTGGCAAGTTGATCGCTTGCCACATGCTTTATTATTGGTGGGCCCTAAAGGTATGGGTAAGGCCTTGTTTGCAAAACGTTTAGCAGATACCTTGTTGTGTGAACAGCCTAATGCGACTAAAAAACAGGCCTGTGGGCTGTGTAAATCATGCCATGTACAATTGGCTAAAACGCATCCTGATTTTTTAGAGGTGCAACCTGTTGAACCAGGGAAACAAATTTCAATTGAAAAAATAAGGAATTTGATTCATTTTTGTGAATTGACGGCTCATTACGGCCGTTATCAAATTATTATTATTAATCCGGCTGAGGCGATGAATCGTAATGCGGCTAATAGTTTGTTAAAGTTATTGGAAGAGCCGCCTCCTAAAACTTTGATAATGCTTGTCAGTCATCAACATAACACTTTATCCGCTACGATTCGTAGTCGTTGTCAGCGAATTGATTTTAGTCGTCCAGATCGTCAATTAATACAAACTTGGCTGAGTCGTCAATTAAAAAATTCAACAATACAACAGATTCAATTGTTACTCAATTTGTCAGGCCAAGCGCCTCTTGCCGCACTCGCTTTAGCCGAAACAGATGCGATGACAAAGCGACAGGCGTTATTTAATAGCTTGATACAATTGCCAGAGGGTAAACATGATCCTATTCGGGTTGCTGAACAATGGGATAAACTAGAAGCGATACCGGTTTTACATTGGATGCTCAGTTGGACAATGGATATTATCCGCTATACTATTACGGGGCAAACGCAATACATTGTCAATCAGGATCATCAAAAAACGATACAACACTTCGCGAACCAAGTGGATTTGCACAGTTTGTTTAAACTGTTAGAATTGCAACAAGAGGCGATTAGGCTAGTGACGGGCAATGCTAATGTTAAAGCACAAAGCTTGTTGGAATCTATTGCTATTTTTTGGATTGAACTGACAACTCAAAATAGGAGAAGGCTATTATGAAACGTATGGGTGGTATGAGAGGCGGGCGGATGATTAAGCTGAACTTCGCCGATGAGGATACATTATATAAGTCTTATTTACCCTTTCTTAAAAATGGCGGTTTGTTTTATTCTACAGAAAAAGCTTACAAATTGGGCGAAGAAGTGGTGTTATTGTTGACTTTGTTGGATGATGGGGAAAAAATTCCGATGGCGGGTAAAGTGGTTTGGATTAATCCTAAAGGGGCTCAAGGGGGAAGGCCGGCTGGTATTGGTATACATTTTAATAATGATGAACAGGGTAGGGCGACAGAGACCCGAAATAAAATAGAAAACTCGTTAGCGAATAGGCTTAAATCGGATAAAAAGACTTATACCATGTAACTTATTTCAAATCCGATTGTGGTGGGCAACAATCGAAGCCCACCCTACAAGATGTCATTTTTGATCAAACAAAATCCATCTCATTCCTATTTTTAAAAACGATAGTAGGTTGAAACTTCATTCTCGAAGCTAATTAGGAAATAAGGAATATCAAAAAAATAAATTATCCCGCAGGGATACTCTATGCACACAATTCTTATGTCACAAACTGTCGGCTCACGCAGAGCCGCAGAGCCGCAGAGAATGAGAGAAATTAAACAAACCGGCTTGAATTGCCTTTTGGGATTTATTTTTTTGGAACTTCCTAAACGAATAAAGCGAGATAGCGTTAAGAAACGCTCCAAGAATCCACCACGTTCCTTCTCAAGGCATGAATCTCAATTGGAACTCAACTTAAAGGCGAGCAGTAGAACAAAACACCCCAACACCCCAACACCCCAAGCCTCAAAATGAATACAATTGATAACTGATTTTAACTGATAACTGATAACTGATAACTGATAACTGATAACTGAAATGTTAATTGATTCACACTGTCATTTGGATTTAATTAAAAATACAACGCCTGATACATTGGTTAATGCTGCTCACGCAGAAGGCGTTAGCCATTTTTTATGTGTCGCAATTGATTTGGCGCATTTTCCGACACTTTTAGCGATTGCTCAGCGCATTGAAAATGTATTTGCTTCAGTAGGCGTTCATCCAAATACGTCTTCGCAAGTTGTTGTTGATATGGAAAGACTCAGCACTTTGGCAGATGATCCCCATATCATTGCTATTGGTGAAACGGGGTTGGATTATTTTCGCAGTCAAGGTGATTTGACTTGGCAACAACAGCGTTTTCGTACTCATATTCAAGCGGCTAAAGAAATCGGTAAACCTTTGATTATTCATAGCCGCGATGCGGCTGATGATACGTTACGCATTTTGCGTGAAGAAAACGCGGCGACTGTGGGCGGGATCATGCACTGTTTTGTGGATGATTGGGATACCGCTCAACACGCTTTGGATATGGGATTTTATATTTCCTTTTCGGGTATCGTTACTTTTAAAAATGCGAAACAGGTGCAGGCGGTGGCTAAACAAGTGCCTTTAGATCGTCTGCTCGTTGAAACCGATGCGCCTTATTTAGCCCCAGTACCTTATCGCGGTAAAACCAATCAACCGGCTTATGTTAGACATGTTGCTGAATTTATTGCCGATTTACGAGAGAAACCTTTCGAGACAATCGCTCAAGCAACAACAGAGAATTTTTTTCGGTTGTTCGGTAATAAAAAATAACGCACGCAAAAGACGCAAAAAGGCAAGATTTATTACCGAGCATCTTTAGCATCTTTAGCATCTTTAGCGTCTTTAGCGTCTTTAGCGTCAAAGCGCGTTTATTTTTCTTTCAATCAATGTGCCAATAGAAGTGCTTAAAGTTAAAACCTGTCAGGTTTGTCGTTTATTATTAGTCATTCAAGGAAAACATCATGCGTATTTTAATTATCAGTCTTGCATTATTCTTGTTATCCGCCTGTCTTGGGGATCAAACCGATCAGCGTGCCGCGCCCATAAAAATCAAGTTTTCCCATGTTGTCGCGGAAAGTACGCCTAAAGGGATTGGGGCTAAAATGTTTCAACAGCGTGTTGAGGAACGTCTTGCTGGAAAAGTGGTGGTAGAAATCTATCCTAATTCTCAGCTGTATGATGACAACAAAGTGATGGAGGCTTTATTATTAGGCGATGTGCAGTTAGCCGCACCCTCGTTGGCGAAGTTTGGTAAATACACTCAAAAACTGCAAGTCTTTGATTTACCGTTTCTATTTGATAATCTTGAGGCCGTCAATCGTTTCCAAACTGGGCTAATGGGGCAAAAATTACTGTCTTCGATGACACAATCGGGTTATTTAGGGCTGGCATACTGGCATAATGGTATGAAACAATTATCGGCTAATCAACCCTTGCGCGTACCTGCTGATGCGAAAAGCTTGAAATTCCGTATTCAACAATCTCATGTCTTGCAAGCTCAATTTGAAATGCTAGATGCCAGTCCACAAAAGTTAGCCTTTGCTGAAGTGTATAATGCTTTGCAAACAGGCGTTGTTGATGGACAAGAGAATACTTGGTCAAATATTGAGTCTAAAAAGTTCTATGAAGTGCAACCACATTTCTCAGAAACCGATCATGGCGTGTTAGATTATTTAGTGGTAACCAATGCCGCATTCTGGAAGAGTTTGCCTGAGGATATCCGTACTGAATTAGAACAGATTCTGGCTGAAGTGAGCCTTGAAGTGAATCGACTCGCACAGGAATTGGCCATGGTAAGTCGTCAAAGCGTCATTGATTTTGCAAAGGAAACGGGTAAAACAGAAATCTTGACTTTAAGTCAAGCCGAATTGGCCCTCTGGCGTAAAGCAATGCAACCTGTTTGGAAAAAATTTGAAGCGGAAATCGGGCAAGAAGTGATTGAAGCGGCTATTGCCGCGAATAGAAGATAGGACGCGAAATAATTTCAAAAAGGGTGGTATTTTTAATCTCACGCAAAGGCGCAAAGCAAAGTAGAGACGCACGGCCGTGCGTCTCTACTTGGCTTTGAAAATAATTATCTGAATATCTATATATCAACTACCCGCTTACTGTTTTGGCATTTATGCACCGATATGGCTTTAGATGTGATACACTTCACAAATTGAACTGATTTTGCTGCACACATTCCACTGATATCCAATTATGTCTCTTAACACTATAGAAGAAATTATCGCCGATATTCGCCAAGGTAAAATGGTCATCTTGATGGATGATGAAGATCGTGAAAATGAAGGCGATCTCATTATGGCCGCTGAAAAAACACAGCCTGAAGATGTGAATTTTATGGCCCGTTATGGGCGTGGCTTGATTTGTTTGACATTAACCCATGAGCGTTGTAAGCAATTGCAATTACCCTTGATGGTGAGCGATAACAACACACCCAATGGTACTAATTTTACCGTGTCGATTGAAGCGGCTAAAGGCGTCACAACCGGAATTTCTGCCGCTGATAGAGCGATAACGATTCGCGCCGCAGTGGCTCCAGATGCCAAACCTTCTGATCTGCTACAACCGGGCCATATTTTTCCCTTGATGTCGCAACCAGGCGGGGTACTGAGACGCGCAGGGCATACAGAGGCCGGGTGTGATCTAGCCCGTTTAGCCGGTTTAGAATCGGCCGCCGTGATCGTAGAAATCCTGAACGAAGATGGTACGATGGCACGTCGCCCAGATTTAGAACTCTTTGCCGAACAACATCAGTTAAAAATTGGAACCATTGCCGATTTAATCCGTTTTCGGGTAGAGCATGAAAAAACGGTAGAACGAGTAGCGACTTGCCATTGGCCAACTGAATTTGGTGACTTTCAGCTGATCGCGTATCAAGATACGATTGATGATGTTGTCCATTTTGCATTGATTAAGGGTGAAATATCCGCCAATGAACCCGTTTTGGTACGGGTGCATATTCATAATGTCTTATGTGATTTGACCGCAAGTGTGCGAGAAGCCTGTGGCTGGCCATTGCGTGATGCGATGATGCGCGTTGCTCAAGAGGAATGTGGCGTTGTCGTCATCTTGCACCAACAAGATGATCATAAAATGCTGATAAATCGGATTCGCTATTGTTGTCGTCAAGATGAAGGCGAAGACTTACCGGCACAAGCCTCAACACATGATTTACGCACTCATGGATTAGGGGCGCAAATCTTGTCAGATTTAGGAATCTGTAAAATGCGTGTTCTCAGTGCGCCGAAAAAGATGCACGCCCTTTCCGGTTTTGGGCTAGAAGTTGTTGATTATGTTCAACATGATAGTCAAAAAAAATAGGCCATTATTAGCAATCGCTGAAAGCTGATTTTAAAAATTAAGAATAGAATGCTGATGATCAACTGATTAAACATGATTCTGATTTAAAATCAGCGTTTCACGATCAAGTTTCGCTTCGCGAAACTTTAGCGCGGCATCATGACAAGAAGCTAAATCAGCATTCTATCATATCACCCACATTGCCTCACGACCTTAATAAATAATGCCAGCAAAACAACAATTTTCTCCAAAAGCCCGTCGCGCAGCGCGTCAACGGGTATTACAAGCCTTATATCAATGGCAATTGACGGCACAAGCTATTGAAATCATTGAGTCACAATTTTTAGTTGAAATGAATGAAATTCACTCACCATTTTCAGATGAAGAACAGGATATAACTCAAGCCGATATTCCCTATTTTAAACGCTTGTTAAATGGTATTTTCCAACAAGCCACGCAATTGGATCAAGTGTTTAAACCATTTCTGGATCGCGATATCAGCGCGCTTGATCCAATTGAACTCGCGATTTTGCGAATAGGTAGCTACGAATTGAATTATTGTCCAGATGTTCCTTTTAAGGTAGCGATTAACGAATCCGTAGAATTAGCCAAAAAATTTGGTGCGGAACAAAGTCACAAGTATGTCAACGGTATTTTAGATAAACTCGCACAACACAAACAGGCCAAATCGTTCACTCGTTCCAACAAATCAGTACAACTTAATGGTTAATTGCCATAGCAAAACTCTTTGATATAAGCCCGTCAGAACGAGAGGGTTTAAACCCGTAAGGGTTTTGGGATTGACGCTTATAGGCCCCCGCCATAAGAACTTTTGACTCAAATCCGAAACGCGCCCGTTTGAAATATAAAACGCTGATTATTGTCCTGAAAACACCTATTTTTATTTTAACCCGTTGATCACAATACCTATTTTTAAGTTTTCATTCAGATGATACAGAATGTACTTGAAAAGGGTGAAAATAATTGTGAAAATCCGTTTATTTGAGCTTTGCAGACCGAAGGATCGTCAAACTTCGCTCTTCGCTAGGCGAGATCAACTTCGGGTCGAAGCGAAACTTGATTATCCCTTATACTATCAGTATATGAATATCATACGTTTTATTTTGTTCGCCTTAGCCGCTTTGATACTTTGGCGTTTTGTCCGCCAATGGTACCAAGATTTAAGGCAACAAGATCAGATAGATAATGAAACACCGAAGCCACCGAAAACCCTACCGCCTGGCATGATGGTGCGTTGTGATTATTGTGGCCTATATCTTCCCAAAGAAGAAGCCATCAATTTAGAAGAACAGGTATATTGTTGTGAGGCCCATAAACAGGCCGCTGAACAAAAATCAAATGTTCAATTGTAGTTAAAACGCGAACCTCGAAGGGGTTAGCCCCTAGGCTGTCGAAAAACGGGCTTTTTATGAAATTGACGCATCTCGTTTTTTGGCTTTTGGATAAAAGCCGCAAGCCAACTAAACGCTGGGTTTTGTGCAATTGCAATATCCAAAAAGCGGGGATGTGTTTTTGTTTAAAAAGGCCAAATTTCGACTGCCTAGTTAGCCCCCCTTTTTCAAAGTGAAATTGGGGAATTTCATGCGCTAATTTATTCTGATTGTAACGGAGGGGACATCAGAAATAATGGGGCTTTTCCATTATTTAGAAAGGGCGAACACTTTTGGCTCGCCTCTACAGCAAATCTAGCCTCCCCAAAATCCGTTATAATCAGAACTTATTCAAATTAAAATGGAAAACGTTAACATACAAAAATATTGCCTTGATGCGGTTAGCCCCTTCTTTGAAAAAAGGGGGTGGGGGGATTTTACTGATGCTTGAACATACTGATATGACACCAACTGCTGTTCAAGCTGAGTCTCGCACTGCAACGTCCAATTGGAAAGCCTTATCTTTGTTCAACCTTTATCGCCTGATTATCTCGACTGTCTTAATCAGTTCTGTTCTGACTAATATTTTCCCCATTTTTTTAGGCCTATTTGATGCTCGCCTGTTTTTAATAACAGGCTGGCTGTATTCAAGTTTTGCCCTCTTCAGCATTTTTATGATTGAGCGTCGGTGGCCGTCTTTTCATATCCAAGTCTTTGGACAAGTTTTGCTTGATATTCTTGCCATCACACTCTTAATGCATGCCAGCGGTGGCGTGAATAGTGGCTTAGGTATGTTACTTGTCGCAACCATTGCAGGCAGCAGTTTACTCACAGAAGGGCGAACCGCTTTTTTCTTCGCAGCGATTGCCAGTTTATCTGTACTGATTCAAGTCACCTTAGTGGACATTTATTATTGGTTGTGCGACCCGTTCTTGGCCAAATTGGTATAAAAGCCATATAAACTAAGGACTTAAGAGCAATCTTAAGGATAACTCAAATGATGTGTATTTGAAAGTAAATACTAGGTGTACAACCACCTAAGCAAAAACTTCCCACATTGGAAGAAAATAATCAGTCTTCTGATGAAGCTGGGATAATGGCATTCAACACAATAGTCAACAATTGTGAAATTGTCTAGCAAGTAACTATGATTATGTGCAAACAGAACTATTGGAATAAAACCTCTTAAAATAAGAATTACATAGTTGATGGTTAGGGTAATAAGCTATTATGGCCTGGAACTAACCAAGAACAGGCGTTGTCGAAAGAGAATAGCAGGGGTAAAGATAGAATCTAAGGTTACATACAACCTTCATTTGGGAACGGGGTAATCTGCAATAAGGACTAGAGGTTGAAAAACCTTGATTAAAACGGGGCTTGATTAGCCTGTGCCAATTGTAGACAGGATTGTGTAAAAAGCAAACGCCTAGCTGTAATGGTTAGGATAGGCTGACGTACACACTTTTAGACTTGGATGAACAATATTAATTTGAACGAATACCAATTATAGTAAGAGGACATTATGAAAGTTATGAATATTCATGATGCCTTCCCTATCCTTGAATTAGAAAAACTAACAGGAAAGGGAGGCAAAATCGAATGGAAAGACATAGATTGGAAAAAAGCCAACCGACATGTTAGACGGCTTCAAAATAGTATTGCGAAATGTAGTGAATATGGCAATTACGCGAAAATGTGGAAATTGCAAAAAGAACTATTTAACTCTTATAGTGCTAAGATTATTGGAATCCGTAAAGTAACACAGGATAATCAAGGCCGAAGAACGTCTGGAGTTGATGGTGTAAAGAATGTGACACCTAAGCAAAGAATAAAAATGATTGATGATTGTAAGATTAGCGGTGAGTGGAAACAAGTCCGACAAATAGAAATACCCAAGAAGTCTGGAAAAATCAGGACTTTAGGTATCCCTACCCTGAAAGATAGAGCTAGACAAGCCGTTATGAAGTTGGGTTTAGAACCAGCATACGAAGCAAAAGCGGAATCAAACAGTTATGGCTTTAGGCCAGGTCGTTCAGCCAAGGATGCTATACAAGCTATATTCAACGATATAAGAAGCAAGGAAAGGTGGGTAGTCGAAGGAGATTTAAAAGGCTTCTTTGACAACATTAAACCAGAGGCTATGTTAGATAATAACTTAGTTAAAGGAAATACTAACCTTGAAAATGCAATCAAAAAGTTAATCAACTCAGGTGCTATATCAGTAAAAGGCAAAGAAATCACAACGGATAAAGGCACTCCACAAGGTGGTGTTATAAGTCCACTCTTAGCCAACATAGCATTTATGGGACTAGAAACCTTTGTGAAGGAATGGGCTTGGGAAAATAGGAAGCAACTAGAAATTAAAGACAAACGGGACATTGATATACATGTCGTTGTATATGCCGATGATTTTATAGTTGTAACAAAACACAAATGGATTGCAGAAGCACTAAAAGAAGCTATCAGGAGTTGGTGTCAGGATAAAATGGATGTTGAACATTGTGAAGAAAAAACCAAGATTACAAGTACAATTGAGGGTTTTGACTTTTTAGGTTTTAACATTAGACACTATGATGTAAATGGGAAAATAAAAACTCTCATTAAGCCAAGCAAAGATAGCATCAAAAGAGTGAAAGAAAAGATTAGGGTAATATGCAAAACAGGACGTGGCCTAAGCCAAGAAGTGATAATTAGAGAGCTAAACTCAGTCATAAGAGGCTGGGGGATGTATTATCGCAGTGTGGTAAGTAAAGAAACGTTCTCCCAAATTGATCACTATACCTTTGAATGCATCTGGAAATGGGCAACAAAAAGGCACAGCAACAAAGGTCGAAAATGGGTAAAAGACAAATACTTCAAGCACGAAGGAAAGAGGGACTGGGTATTCAAAACAGAAAGTGGTGAAACATTACTAAGTATGTCAAGTATAGTTATTAAAAGGCATATAAAAGTAGTGGGAAAACATCATGTCTATGATGGGGACGCAAAGTATTGGAATACAAAGACTTTGAGAGATTTAGAGTCAACCCATAGTGGACGCTCGATGAATGATATGAGTAAACTGTTTAAGAAACAGAATGGATGTTGTAATTTATGTAAGCTAAAACTTGAGCATGACCATAAATTAGAAATTGACCATATCATACCCAAAACTCTAGGCGGTAAAAACATAATAACCAATTATCAATTGTTGCATAACTGGTGTCATCATACTAAGACATCCAAAGATGGTTCACTGCAAAAGAAGCAATGAAAATTGTGGAAATAGGTTTGAAAGAGGAGCCGTATGAGGTGAAAGTCTCATGTACGGTTTTGAAGACGAGTTCTCTATGGCGACATGGAGGGCTTAGTTTAACTGCCTATACCGGTTATAGCCACGCGGGCATGTTGGGGATTAGCTTTTTTGCAACGGCATTTTTAGCGCATACCTTAGCACGGAGAGCAAGAGCCAGTGAAGCACTGGCTAATCAGCGCGGTGTCGATGTACAGTTTTTAGCACAACTCAATGCCCAAATCGTGCAAGGCATCCACTCTGGCATTGTCGTTATTGATATCGTCGGTCGAATTCGTTTGTTTAATGAAGCCGCGCAACGTTTGCTAGGTTTAAATGAACAACCTAATGGACGGCCTTTAATTTCAATAACCCCTGAATTAACTGAGCATTTATTCAATTGGCAAAAAAGTGGTCAAACCACCTCTCCCTTGTTTCGTCCCACAAATGGGGAAGTCGATATCATAGCAACTTTTAGAGAATTAAAGCGAGGAAAGGGCGTTAATGTCTTGATTATGCTAGAAGATGCCACGCTCACAGCCCAACGTGCTGCCCAACTCAAATTAGCCTCATTAGGCCGCTTAACTGCCAGCATTGCCCATGAAATACGCAATCCGCTAGGCGCGATCAGTCATGCCTCTCAGTTACTCGCAGAATTACCACAGATTTCTCAAGATAATGTTCGTTTAACTCGAATTATTGTGAAGCATTGTGAGCGCGTCAATACAATTATCGAAAATGTTTTGCAACTCAGTCGGCGTGAGCCTGCCAATACGCAATATTTTGATTTGCTCACTTGGCTACAATCTTACGTGAATGAATTTACAATTCACCAACATTTAAACACATCTGATATTGTTTTATACACCCATCACAGCACATTAATGGTTTATTTTGATCCAGAACAACTCTATCAAGTACTTAACAATTTATGTGAAAATGGGTTGCGTTATAGTCAAGGTAGCCCTTTACTCGAATTAACCATTGATATCAGCACGGACACTGGCCGGCCTTACCTTGATGTGTGCGATAAGGGGGAAGGGATGACAGAAGACGTTAAAAATCAGATATTTGAACCTTTTTTCACCACACAATCTAAAGGGACGGGATTGGGATTATATCTAGCGAAAGAAATTTGCGAAGCGAATCAAGCCGCCCTACATTTGTATTCTAATTCAAACACAGGTTGTTGTTTTCGGATCCTATTTTTCAGTGTTCAGTCGGGTGGGTAACGTGTTGCCCACCATTTCCCTAGAGCACTGATAACTGATAACTGATAACTGATAACTGATAATGAACCCATCTTGCTTAGTTGTAGACGACGAACCTGATATTCTTGAATTATTAGTCATGACTTTACAACCCATGAATATCGACTGTTATACCGCACAAAATATAGCGCAAGCTCAAACATACCTACAATCTCAAGAGTTTGATTTATGTTTAACCGATATGCGCTTACCAGATGGCAATGGCCTTGATCTCGTTGAAACCATTAGCCAAAACCATTCTCAAATGCCAGTGGCCGTCATTACAGCTTTTGGTAATATTGAAACCGCTGTTCAAGCACTGAAAGTGGGTGCCTTTGATTTTATTTCTAAACCGCTCAAAATAACGCAATTACGCAATATAGTTACCAGCGCACTACAATTGTCTAAACAACAGCAAACCGTTGTAGCTAAAAAGGAAACGACACCCAATCATCAAATCAATGCAGATGATGAGCTACTCTCAAATTTGATTGGGGACTCAGAGGCGATGCAAACGCTTCGTGCTAAAGTCAAAAAATTAGCCCGTAGCCAAGCACCCATTTATATCAAAGGTGAATCAGGAACCGGTAAAGAAGTCGTCGCCCGCATGCTCCATGCTTTAGGGGCACGCGCTAACAAATCTTTTGTGCCCGTTAATTGTGGTGCCATACCAACAGAACTCATGGAAAGCGAATTTTTTGGCCATAGAAAAGGTAGTTTTTCGGGCGCTTATAATGATAAAGAAGGCCTCTTTCAAACGGCTGATGGGGGAACATTATTTCTTGATGAAGTCGCTGATTTACCCTTATCTATGCAAGTTAAGCTACTGCGAGCGATTCAGGCAAAACAAATACGGCCTGTCGGTGCCCAAAAAGAAATACCGGTTGATGTGCGTATTCTCAGTGCCACGCATCGTGATTTAAGCCTATTAGTCAAAAAAAATCAGTTTAGACATGACTTGTTTTATCGTATCAATGTGATTGAATTTTATATCCCCCCATTGCGTGAACGTCCTGAAGATATTCCCGCTTTAGCAGACCATATTTTAAAACGTTTTATTCCAAAGCGGGCAGTGGATAAAAACAGCTCTATTGAACAACCGCATATATCAGAACGGGCGATGAATGCTTTAAACGACTATATTTTTCCTGGTAATGTGCGGGAGTTAGAAAATATTCTAGAACGTGCCATGACGCTCTGTGAAAACAATATCATTAAACCTGAAGACTTACAATTGCCCGCGAATGTAGAAATTCCGAACTCAGGAACACTTGATCCCTTGCTTGAAGATGTCGAAAAAGAAACGATTCGGAATGCTTTAGAACAAACTCAAGGCAATAGAAAAGAAGCGGCTAAATTGCTAGGTATTGGTCTCGGTGCTTTACGCTATCGTTTACACAAATTCCATGTGTTTGGTTAACCAAACCTGACAGGTTTTTAAAACCTGTCAAGTTTGAAAATTATAACAAGTTATACTGCACGAGGGCACAACTTAAACTTTTATGTCGAGTGGCAAAGTCCTTTTCGAACCCACCTGCGTCATTATAAAAGTTAAGTTTGTTCCCGCGCTGAGTATAGTAAAACCATGTATAACAATATTAAATGGACGGATATAATTCGTCTCGAATAAGCCGCTTCTAAATCGCCTACTCATTTTTCATAAGGTGGCGGTGTTTGAAACGGATTGTTTGCTAATATGTCCAATAAGCGAAAGTACAGATAGAGTTTTTAAGATAGACATTAAATCTTAAAACATGAATAAATGTGTTACTATTACATTTTAATATCGAAGCATACAACGTTTGCTTACCCAACTTGGCTAGTTGAAGGCACCGCTTTAATGCGTACCATAGATTAACGCAGTTGCTATCTTCGTGCCTTCGTGCCCAAAATCGCCTTTAACCTTTAAAATTTAAAAATAAATATACTGAACTCATGAACGCCTAAAATCAAATTCAAAAATGAGAATTTAGCAGTGCAAATCCCAAAAACTTTGCGCTTGAAACACAACAAAGTGATTGATTTGTGAATAGGTGGTTATTCTAATGGCAAAGTCATAATTATAACTACAAGGATTACTTATAATAAAGGATTAGATCATAGGCAGATTGAGTTCGTTATGTGAGTCTCGTGAGCCTTTTAATCGCTGAAAGATGACACTTTTGATGTGTCACGATCTTATCTTTTATTATAAGTAATCCTTGTAGTGATAGACATTGGCTAATAAAAGTAAGGAAAATTTATGGTATATTATCTCCGCGTTGAAGCGGTTAATCTGGATAACTTTATTTTTGACACGATGGACATTAGCACTATACGAGGTGGTGGATTGCTCTTGCTGGACGCAATAAACAAAATCGAAATGTGTTTTTACCAGCTTAAAGCCATTAGTACTGGTGCCTCAGCTGGCTTGTTCAACTTTGAGGTGGCTAACCCAGAAGAAGCCAAAACTTTACAAAAAAAAGTCGTCGATTTTCTAAATGATGACCCAAAATTCAAGCACGCTACTTTTGTCATTGATACATTGCCAGCAGGTAAAACATTCACTGAAGATAAAGAAAAACTGCTTGCCTTAAACCGTTGGCAACAAATGCACTCTCCCACAGTTGTCGTTCCAGACAATAATCAACAACATACGGAATATCCGCTATGTGCTATTGATCATGTTCGCCCTTCTGCTACACATCGTAAAGTCAAAAAAGGGGATGACAAGCTTATCGTCAGTGAATCAGTTTATCAACGTCGCAACTATGGACGTAAACAAAAACAAAATTTCTATGAACAACAAACAGGTTTAAAAAAATTACCTGGTTTTGTCAGTGATTTAACTGAACTGACTGATGATAAAAAACGGGGTAATTTGAATGGTAAAATGGCGGTGATTTACTTGGATGGTAATAGTTTCGGGAAAATTCAACGGGAGATTTGTAAAGGTAATGATGCAAAAGATGCTTTACAACTTTTCGATGAAGATATCAAAACTAAGCGGCGTAAATTTCTCCATGATTTGCTGAAAGACACTGTTGGTAAATCAGAATGGACTTATCGTGATGAATCTAAACATCGCCTAGAAATTTTACTTTGGGGCGGTGATGAAATTTTGTTAGTTGTACCCGCTTGGTTAGGTTGGTGGACATTAGACTATTTTTTCAAAAAATCTAAGGATTGGGAATTTCCTGATTTCTATTCTGATGATGATAAGGTTTATCCACTGACTCATGCTGCTGGATTAGTCTTTTGTCACCATAATGCCCCTATCCATCGTATCACTGATTTAGCCAAGCAATTGGGTGATTTGGCAAAGGGCAAAAGCCGAGATTCCAGTTATGTGGCTTATCAAGTCTTAGAATCCTTCGATTATGCCGGCGAAGAGTTAGAATCGTTTAGAAATCAACGATGTGGCCAATCCGATTTGAGTTCTGATGATTTGATTATCTCCGGAAATCAGATGAGCAACGTGTTAACGGCCATGGAACCGATTAAACGCGCTATTCCAAAAGGAAAAGTGTATGCGGTTGTACAAGCCCTATTACAGGCCACCGCCGAAGCCAAGGAACTCATGAATGAGGCAGAAATGCAATTAAAGGGCACTGTATCGACAGAGTTTGACAATTTACGTTGCTGTTTTGGTGAAGGTTCCACCTTTTGGCTGCATCTGATTGAATTATGGGATTATATTGAACTATGGGAGTTGATTGAATGACAACTATGCACATTGCCCTGCTCAAAATCAGTCTGACTATCAGGGGGCCTTTTCTGACTCAATCATCAGCCCCGTTGGATTATGGCATAGATGCCGCCATAGCGCGTAATCAGGACAATATTCCTTACGTGCCGGGTACGTTGCTGATTGGTAAATTGCGAGAAGCTTGGTTAGAGTTAACCGATTTGGGCGTTGAACAATTTAAACCAAATATCATTGGTTGGTTAGGTGATAAAAGTGACCCCTCACAAGACACGTTAGAAAGCACCGTGTTACCACAGCCTAAACGTTTGTATATCAATGACTTAGTATTGAACAACACGGCGGAAAAAACCGACGTTCATTATCGCATTCGTCTTGATTCTAAACGGGGTTCTGTGGAAAAAGGTGCCTATCTGGTTAGCGAACGTCCCTTTGCGCCAGGTGATGAAATCACTTTTCAAGGGACTGCCCGCTTTCTAGCGCGTGATGAAACGGAGGCTAAAGCGTTAACTCGTCATTTAGAAATTGGGCTCAAATGGCTTTCTCAACTCGGTGCTGATCGTACTGTTGGTTTTGGTGAATTGATTGGGGTCAAGATTGAACTAGACAGGGTAAAATCAGTTGACAATACAACTGAATCATTGCCCCCCTTTGACACTTATGATCTCATTATTCGCCCCGAATCACCTTTTTGTATTTCTGAACATCATAAGGCTGGCAATAACTTATTTAACTCAAGCAAGGTCATACCTGGTGGCGTGACAAAGGGGACTTTGGCAACTTTGTGGACGACTCTTTTGGACAAAGAAAATGCAATCGTTGATAAAGATTTTGATTCTGAACGGCAAGAATTAGGCGACTATTTTGATAAAATCCGTATCAGTCATGCTTTTCCGGGTTATCAACAAATTCGACCGATTCAACAACCCTTATCGTTAGTCAAAGCTGATGATTTTTATGATGTTGCGTTGTGTGAAGGGGCAGGTTTAATTAATGGAGAGGCCCCAGCGTTTGCGGTTGACTGGAAAGGCAAAGATTATGGTAAAGCGGACGAAATGTTCGGAAAACCTGATGTCAAACGTGAACTACGAGTACGCACTCAAATTGATTATGAAAAACGCCGCTCCGCTGACGAACAATTATTCGCTTATGAAATGTTTGTGCCAACCGATGACATTGCTTGGTATGCGCGTTTAGATTTATCGGAGGTGCCTGATAAAAAACGTCCAAATGTCGTTAAACAACTTCACTCTTTAATGGCACAAGGTTTGGTAGGTTTAAGTAAAACCAAAGCCTACGCGCAGGTGGAGCTGTTGCCGCCCAATAGCATTTTGCCCTGCCAAGCTTCCAATTTGGAGATACGAGACGGCGTTTGGATACTCACCTTACAAACCCCCGCCTTATTATGTCCTCCCGATTTACTGATGGCAACCGACAACATTTCGCCAAATACGTTACATCAAGCTTATGCCACCGTATTTGAAGAAATCTCTGAGAACAGTTTAGAACTGGTGCGGTTTTTTGCTACCCAATCTTTAGCGGGCGGTTTTTATTTGTGGAAACGTTTTCAAACTACCCAGCCTTATCAGCCTTATTTGCTCACCAAGGAAGGGAGTGTATTTGTATTGCAACCAAAGCTGGAAACCGCCGCAAAGAAATTCATTGAAAAATGGTCAAAAACCGGTTTACCAGTCCCTAACTGGGTTATAGAAAAATATCGACGGGCTGACAAGGAGGGCAATCATTGGTCAAACTGTCCCTATATTCCTCAAAATGGCTACGGTGAAATCGCGGTTAATTTGTCAATACATTGGGATAGGCATCCAAAAGAGAAGTTTGTTGCCATTGACGAAGGGGGTAAAAAATGAGTTTTCAAACCCGCTGGTGTATTACTGGCACTTTAACAACACGGACACCCTTGCATATTGGCGCTGGTAGAACGACTGATGTGCATGAAAAACTTAAAGTCGAAAATGAGGCGGTTAAAGTCACCGCTGTTGCATTAGACGGACGAGATAAACCCTATATTCCGGGGTCAACTTTAAAAGGCAATTTGCGAGCATGGTTACAAACACGAATCAAAGATAAGGCATTACTAGATAGTGTGTTTGGCAGTGGTGATGAAGAAAAAGGAGAAAACTCTCAAGGCGGTAAGGCAGAGTTTTGGAACGTCTTAATAAAAGACATTTTAACGCCTAAACATAAGCCTTCCTATTGGCACCCGGAGCGGCAAGTAGGCGTAGAAGTGGGTGTCACCATTGATCGTGTCACACGGACTGCCCGTGAACAAAGGTTGTTTCATCGTGAAATGGTGCCACCAGGTATGCGTTTTGAAGTACGCATTACGGGAAAGAATTTAAACGAAGATGAAGTTGCCTTATTATTAGCTGGTTTAAATGGTTTTAATGATAAACAACAGCAAATCAGTCTAGGCAGTGATAATGCTCAAAACAAGGGATTGATGAATTGGAAATTGCTAGAAATTGAGCAACTTGATGAAGCGACTACCAAAAAATGGATTGCTGAAGGTGCTTCTCGGATGTGGGATTCTGCTTTGCAGCCGCTGAATCAAACGCAACGAAACAGTTTATTGCAAAAGAGCAACACCTTGATTGATGAACAATCGAATCAGCCCAGCCTACAATTGCATTTTCAATTAAGATTTGATAGCCCGTTTTTAGTGAATGATCCGTCCTTATTTGTCAAGAATGAAACGCCCAATCATCAACCTCGACATGATCATCATGGCAAGGCTGTGCTACCAAGCAGTTCTTTACGCGGGGCTATTCGGGCGCAAGCGGAACGCATTATTCGCACCTTAGAGGGCAAAGCTTGTTTAATTGATGATGATAAACTGGCTTGCAAGCCTGTTGAAAAATATGAAGAAGTTGAAACAAAGCTGTGTTTAGCCTGTCAATTGTTTGGGGGCACAGGCTGGCGAACACCGATTCGGATCAGCGATTTTACCTTAATTGAGCAAGAGAGCGAATTAACGCAGGAATTTGTCGCGATTGATCGCTTTACTGGAGGCGGAGCCGAACATCTTAAATTCAACGCGAAATCGGTTTATAAGCCGACTTTTCAAGGCACTTGGCACATTGACTTGCAGCGCGTCAAGCCTTGGGGCTTAGGTTTACTGGCTTTGGTCATACGTGATTTCATTGACGGCGATATCACCTTTGGTTATGGTGCTGCGAAAGGCTATGGACATTGTTATGCCCAGTTGCAAGAAGGCTCAGTCAATGCCTTGCCAAATGCTGAATATTATCCGGATTGGAAAGAATTCGCTTTAAATCCTGATACACCTCAAGAATGGCATGACAATAAAACGATGTTGCCAGAGGTGCAAAATTTAATCAATAATTTTGTGAATGAATTTCAAAAGAAGTGTTCTTTGTAACAAAAGGATGAAAGTTATAAATCATGCCACAGGAATTTACCAATCCTTACCATTTTGTTCCGATTGAAGAACCACAAAAAAAGGGTTCCAAAAACAGTGAACATTGGCTGAATGTGAATAACGATTTTGATAATCGCCAACTTAAGCATTACAGCCATGCACAATATCATCCTGATACTCGTAGTGGACGACTCATCTGCCGCTTGACAACGGAAGACGCTATGTTTGTGGGTGCCTTACGTGAACAGGAAAATAAAAATGAGCCGGCTACCGTAACTCCTTTTGAACTAGAAGGACAACCCGCCATTCCGGCTTCTACCTTACGGGGATTATTATCTTCCATTGCGGAAACGGCGAGTAATTCCGCCTTGCGCGTATTACATGACCAAGTATTGTCTTATCGCAAGGCAATGGGAGAAGCTTTACCGGCCATTGGAATGGTGCTGATTAAGGAAGAACAAGGACAGCAAAAGTACTATTTGAAGCCGCTGGCATTGCCACTCCTTGCGAAACTCAAACAGGGCGATGGTTATACTTATTGTACAGACAACGAGCAAGAAAGGCTGGCTTATCTGGCCATGTTTCGGGGAAAAGCTCGCTTAAAAGTGTATATCAATGGGTATGATCTAAACGATAATCCCATCAATTTCTTGGAAAACAAAACCACGTTCACCAACCAAAACCCAGAATTTTACTATGCACATTTGTGTGAGCATAAGTTTGTTAAACAGCATGGCACGTTTGTATTACCCGCTGCCCATGATGACTCATTACATGGTACTCGTGGTGGGCATGTTGATGCCCAAAAAACGGTCAATAACAGCCCCATTATCACAGAGGAAGAATGGCGAAAAAAACCGATTTCGGAACAAAAACTGTACACACGCGGCCTGTTGCGTATTTTAGGGAAAAGATATCGAGGTATGCCCGAAGGTAAAAAGTACGAATTATTTATTCCTTATCCAGACGGTACACAAGGGGTAGATACTTGGCAAGATTTCCCTATCTTACTAGAGGCGATTGATCGGTTTCATCAATTAGCCGATGAGCGCACTAACGCTGGCGAAAATCCGCCGTTGCCTTATGAACCTTTAGGAACCCAACGCAATAAAAACCATGATGCTCTTAAAGAGGAACTGGCGAGCAAGGGCTTAAAAAATGGTGATCAAGCATTACGTTTAAAACACGGTGACTTGGTATATTTTCGCCCGACTTTGAAAGATGATAAAGCGGTGGTGGCAGAAATTGCTTTTTCGTCTATTTGGCGCGGGCGGGTAGAAGATGATCATGATGAAAGTGCTTCAGTGTATCGCTTTTTTTCTGCCATTGATCCAGAATTATTGCCTTTTCATAAAGGCCGTAATTTCATTAGCCCGGCTGAATTGTTGTTTGGTTTTACCCAAAAAGATGAGGATGAAAAGGGTAAGAAGAAGGCGGAAAGAAACATGGACGGTGGGCGAGCCTTAGCTGGACGAATCCAAATATCGTTTGGACAATTGGCCTCGGAACAAAAACTCCCTCATTATCATGAGCGCGTCTTGCTCAAGAATTTGCTGTCACCAAAGCTGCCCTGTCCAATGATGTATTTCAAAAATCGCTACACCAGCCAAGAATATATATATAAGCCGGACTTGAAACCGGTGAAGCACCATCCACAGGGACGTAAGATGTATGTTCATAGTCACCGTGATAATGGAAAACTACCGTGGAAATCATTGGATGCTGACAATTCCCAAACAAAAAAACTGAAGGAATACGTCACTCCAGTTCGCAAAGACACGGCATTTTATTTTCATATTGATTTCAATAACCTCAGCGATTGGGAACTGGGAATGCTGTGCTATGCGCTGCGCCCGACGGAGGCATTTCGGCATAAGCTCGGTATGGGCAAAAGCATTGGTTTAGGCCGAGTGCGAATTGATCCCATCGGTTTATTCTTGATTGATCGAAAACAACGTTATCGCGCCACCAATATTTTTCAAGCACCGCGTTATCATGCGGCTTGGATCGATAAAAGCATGACTTGGCCCACCGATTGGTATATCCGTGAACAAAAAGCGGTAGAACAAACAAAAATGCTTGTTCCACATTGGGAAAATTTGCGAGAAGCCTTCAGAGAAAGCATCCCAGCTAATGTCAAAAATGCGTTAGAACTGCTGGGTAATCCTAATAGTGTGCCTTGTGTGGTACAGACACCACAACTCGCTGGCCGGGCAGGTGCCGAACTAGAACGAGAGAATTTCAAATGGTTTGTTGAGAATGAACGAGAACACCATCAAATGTTGAAACCCTTGGATGAAAAGAGTAGCGAGTTGCCTACTTTTAACCGTAATTAAAACGGTGTTGGACAACCGTCAATATATTACTGTCGTAGGGGCAATACATTGTGGTTGCCCCATTTCTTATTTTTTTGAACAAAACGTTGGGCACTATAGATATCCATCACGCAAAGTCGCTAAGACGCTAAGTATAATGACTTGCTACCTTTGCGTCTTTGCGTGAGATAACAAAAAATCAAGTCCCAAAAATTTGATAGGTAGATAGTCCAACTGCAATGATTCCCAGTATTGCTGCTATTGTAGTCAACCATAATATTCGCTTATTGAGTTCTTCTGAACGCAAATTAAGCTCCTCTGAACGCAAAGCAGTACTATACTCATCAGCCCGTTCCATTTCATCCTTAATCAAGGCATACTCTTTTTCTAACCCTAACGCTTTGGTTTGTAAATCAAACACTTCTATTCCTTGCACTTGACTGGAGACTTCACGAAACCAATAAGTGTTCGTAAAGCGAATAAATTGCCGGCGTAAGCGTTGAAATTCTGTGGTCTTTCTATTTTCTGATAACTGCTTTGTTGCATAATTAATGCGCCGATTATAATGCCGCAATGCCATCTGATAAAACAACGCCAATATCAACATGCGTCCATAAACATAGGGCACATGCGAGGGTGCAATCACGTTGTAAAAAAACCCGCCAAATCCTAGATACGCATTCGCATAGCCACAATAGCCAGAATAATTCCCTAACCCGATCCAACGCTCTAAACTGTCTCTCTTTAATAACTCCTGGGTAAATTTCGGAGTATAAGCATAGCCTTCTAATGCCTCAAAAGTACTGGTATCTCTATCAACATATAAGGCGAGACTAAATAAACGCTTGATATCCGCTTGTTTCAATGGGGGCCCGGCTAAACCATAAGCGGGTGAGACGACCATCCGATCATCAGGCAAATAATGCAAACGTGGTTTCAGTTGGCTTTCATCAGCATTGGAGAAAAACCGCTTTAATAAAAACAACACAATGGGAGAAAGGTCATGTTCGTGTTTGAACTCAATCTGTTCTTGCGCGGTTTTCAAGGTGACAAGCGTAATTTTTCCCTCAAAAACTTGTTCTCTAAAGCTAGGGGAAACAATCCGTGCTTGATTGGTAAAATGCAACCAGTGATGTAATTGTAAGGCGGCAATTTGCTTAAACTTGGCTTCGTCGGCAAAAAACAAATCATGCCACCAAGTCATATCATCCTGATGTAAGCTAGAATCACTCTCCAATTGAATACTCGGTTTGACGGAAATGCCTAATAGATAGGTGTTATTGAAGTAACGATACAGCGAAACGTCCGTGATGTTGACAACAATGGGATCATCTGCGCCAAGTGCCATTGTCATCTCATCGTGCAATTGCCAATGTTCAATCGGTTTAATATCCAATAGGTTTTTTGAACCCTTGACATCAAAAATCACTTTGCGTAAATGGGGTAAAAAGTACAAATAGGCTTGCTTCTCACGCCCCTTAGCTAAATCCACTTCTTCTTTTAAAATGGGGGTTTCAGCATCCAAATAATGCCGTTCGACGGTTTTAGCTATTGATAAAGGTAATGAACTGTTTTTAGCTAAATCCTCTTCTAAAAATAAATCTAACGGCAGATAGAACGTACATCCGTAATGACGCAATGGACGGCCTAGATGCAAGGTGATATTCAGTAATTGTGAAACGAAACCGTCAACATCGGCGAACTGATTTTTGCGTTTCGCGCCTAAAAAACAATTATGCTGGCCACCGCCTAGCCATAAATCAAAATCATTACGCCAGTCTGCTAATAAAGCGTCGAGTTCTTTACGGTGCTTAGCCGGGCCGGCATACATGATTTGAGAAATTTCTTCACGTTGTTCTGCACGGTGGTATAGGATTAATGTCGATTTCAATTCAACCGGCATTCGCTTGTTTGCTGCCTCGCTATAATCTTGATCGGTTGGCCATTGTGCGGCTTCTAGCATCACTCCAGCGTATTGTTCTGGCGCTAAGACGAACTGTAAATCGTGTAAGGCGCGTTTATGTTCAGTGAGAAACGCTTTGGCGGCTTGCATATTGTCAAGTTGGCCACGCAATTCCAGTTCTTGTTGTCGCAATGACTTAGCACGTTCTAAGCTTACGCCGGCTTTCGAGAGGCCTGGTAAAAAATCTCTATCATTAATGGCAATTTGGTATTCTTCTTCACTCAGTGCGTAGTCCAATAAGGTAGCGAATTGTTCCAGTGAAGAAGGCAAAGGTGTGTTCACCTCTTTGGCCGAATATTGGTGGTGATCAATGACATGGACTTGTTTTCCCAATTGTTGTAATGTGCCTAATCCCTTGTGATCGGGGAGTTCAATGGTAATCACCTGTTCACGTAATTGGGTGGGTTGGGCAATTTGATTCAGGGCGGTTTCTAAAGTTATCCCCCATTCTCCGTCAATTTGATGCACATCAAGTCCGAGTTGTTGCCCTATTTTGAGAATCGTTTGGCTTTCTAAATCATTACAAGGGCAAATTAAACTGGTATCTTCTGCTGATATGGGCATATTTGCTTCCTAATATTTGAATATTTTTTAATTTTATTGTAGTGGTCAACAAGATGTTAAACTGAAAATTAAAAATCAATAGAACGCTGATTGCGCTGATTGTCATGATTTACGCTGATTAATGATTAATATTAATCGTTCAACATCAATCATACCACTATAATTATTTTATTTTATCATAGTTCAGATCATCAAAAAATCACGAAAATCACTGATGATTGGCACTGATTTTAAATCAGCGTTTCACGCAAAAGTTTTTGCGCGCAAAAACTTTTGCGTAGAACCGAAGGTCAGCGAAGCTAAATCAGTTTGATCATAATAATCAGCGTTCTATCCACAACAAGGGCAACCACAAAGGATTGCCCCTACAAATCTTCCAAAATTTTTAAACAGTCTTCCTTTCTAAGCGTCGGTAGGTAATGGCTTCTGTTAAATGCGAGGTTTGGATATCGTCAATGCCTGATAAGTCGGCAATGGTGCGGGCGACTTTTAAAATGCGATGCCAAGCGCGTGTGGATAAACCGAGCTGTTCTATTGCGATGTCTAATAAACGTTCATCTGCTTCATTTAAACGACAATGCGTTTCGATCTCTGTGTTGCTTAATAGCCTGTTCGATTTCCCGCTGCGTTCTAATTGCCGTTCTCTGGCCGCTATGACGCGAGCGCGTACTTCGGCACTGGTTTCTCTGGCGCTGTCTTGACGGAGTTCAGAGCGGGGTTGGTTGGGCACTTCTATATGTAAGTCAATTCTGTCTAGTAGGGGGCCTGAGATTCTGCTTCGATAGCGACGGATTTGTTGAGGGTTACATTGACAACGGTTGTTGTAGTCTCCTAGGTAGCCACAGGGGCAGGGGTTCATGGCGGCAATGAGTTGGAAATTCGCTGGAAATTCGGCTTGGTGGGCGGCACGCGATATGGTGATATGCCCTGATTCTAGCGGTTCGCGTAGGACTTCTAAAACGCGCTTGTCAAATTCAGGGAGTTCGTCTAAGAATAATATACCGTTGTGTGCGAGTGAGATTTCCCCTGGGCGCGGATGGCTGCCGCCACCGACTAAGGCTACGCCTGATGCCGTATGGTGTGGAGCGCGAAAGGGGCGAATGCCCCATACGCTGCTATCAAACCCCCCTACGGTAATTGATGCAATCGTGGCGGTTTCTAAGGCTTCGTTTTCCATCATGGGGGGTAAAATGCCGGGAAGCCGACTGGCTAACATGGTTTTACCTGATCCAGGTGGCCCTAGCATGAGTAAGTTGTGTCCACCTGCGGCGGTAACTTCTAAGGCGCGTTTGGCTAGGTGTTGTCCGCGTACTTCGCTTAAATCGGCTATCTGCCTGGTGGCGGCAGGATCGGGGGGGTGATTCGTGCAGTAGGGGGTAATGGGGGTGATATTTTGTAAATGGGCGCAAATGTCAGAAAGGTGTTTGACGGGTAGGATGGATACACCACTTACCACGCTGGCTTCTGCGGCATTTTCAAACGGTACAATCAGTTGCCGTCTGGCGTTACGGGCTTCTAAGGCCATGGGCAATACGCCGCGCACGGTACGCAATTCGCCATTTAAGGCTAATTCGCCTATAAATTCATAGTGCGATAAGCTGTCTGCGG
>Ga0316201_10000199_pt1 | contig 29549 bp, 24 predicted proteins | sample CS6wburrow_MG_FD_204516 | JGI IMG/M metagenome (GOLD analysis project Ga0316201, IMG submission 204516) | Coastal sediment microbial communities from Delaware Bay, Delaware, United States - CS-6 worm burrow | ecosystem: Environmental > Aquatic > Marine > Coastal > Sediment | place: USA...
TATGGAATAGCGTCGCTATCAGTTCGAGCATTCACATCGATCAGGACACACACATCGAAGTTGTTACGTATGGTGAGAGCGGTGATGGGATGAGTTTTCTGTTTACGTTACTCACTGGCGCAGGCACTCACTGGACGCGCCTATTCTCACTGCTGCGCAATGCGGTTCGTCACCCTTTGAAGTTTGCTAGGACGCTTTGGCCGTTCGGCTGGTCGCGTCGGACGATCGTGTTGCTGGTCATGCAGAGCCTGGACAACGCGATTCGGTTCCGAACAAAAAAGCGCTGGTTCAGCAATAAAGTACGATTAAGCACGGAGCAGAATCCGGAGATGCCAAATCCGACCTACATCGATGCAGGCAACAAGGCGGCCGAGTGGATTGCACAGAAAACGGGTGGTGTGGCACAAAGCGGCTTCCTTGAGGCGACCGCGAATATTCCGACAACCGCCCACATTCTGGGTGGTGTGGCGATCGGGAGCGATGCGGAGCACGGCGTGGTTGACCGCGACCAGCGATTGTTTGGCTACCAGAATCTGCTGGTTTGCGATGGCTCGGTGATGCCGGCAAACCCAGGGGTCAATCCATCGCTGACGATCACCGCGATGACCGAGCTGGCCATGTCGAAGATCCCGGAAAAAGGCGGTTGAACGCAGAGTAAGTGGTGGGCCCGCCAGGACTCGAACCTGGGACCAAGGGATTATGAGTCCCCTGCTCTAACCAACTGAGCTACAGGCCCAAATAAGGGGCGGGATTCTAACAGATATTTGGCGATTGTTGAGAATTGGTAAATTTCGACGAAGGCAACACCCGGACCCTGATTTACAAGATTCGTGCGACACCCTGGAAGGCAAGCGGCTGGCAAAAAAAAGCCGGGCATGGCCCGGCTTTTTCTCTAGTCTTCCAGCAGGAAGCTCCTGAGCTGATCCGAACGCGTCGGGTGGCGCAGCTTCCTGAGGGCTTTTGCCTCAATCTGACGAATGCGCTCTCGTGTAACGTCGAACTGCTTGCCGACCTCCTCGAGTGTGTGATCGGTATTCATATCGATACCGAAGCGCATGCGCAGCACCTTGGCTTCTCGCGGCGTAAGGCCGGCAAGTACCGAGTGGGTCGTTTCCTTGAGTCCTGACGTCGTCGCGGAATCGACCGGCGAGTGCACGGTCTGGTCCTCGATGAAATCGCCGAGATGCGAATCTTCGTCGTCGCCAATCGGGGTCTCCATCGAAATAGGCTCCTTGGCGATCTTGAGCACCTTGCGCACCTTGTCCTCGGGCATTTCCATGCGTTCGGCCAATTCGTCCGGCAGCGGCTCGCGCCCCATCTCCTGCAGCATCTGTCGGGAGATACGGTTCAGCTTGTTGATCGTCTCGATCATGTGAACCGGGATACGAATCGTGCGGGCCTGGTCCGCGATCGAACGCGTGATGGCCTGGCGAATCCACCAGGTAGCGTACGTCGAGAACTTGTAGCCGCGCCGGTATTCAAATTTGTCGACGGCTTTCATCAGGCCGATGTTGCCCTCCTGGATCAGGTCGAGGAACTGCAGGCCGCGGTTCGTGTACTTTTTCGCGATAGAAATCACGAGACGCAGGTTAGCTTCCACCATTTCTTTCTTCGCGCGGCGGGCTTTCGCCTCACCAATCGACATCTGGCGGTTGATTTCCTTGATTTCGCTGATGGACAGGCGCGTAGCTTCTTCGACGGCGATCAGCTTGCGCTGCGCGCGCGTGATGTCGTCCCTGAGCTTGGCCAGGATCGACGAGTGCTTGCGCTTCGCGCGAATGTGTTTCTCAATCCAGTTGAGATCGGTTTCGCTCTTCGGGAAGCTCGACAGGAAGTCTTTCCGGGGCATGCCCGCGTCGCGAACACAAATCTGCATGACCAGGCGTTCCTGGCTGCGAATGATCGATACGACGTCACGCAGGTTACGGACGAGTGCGTCAAACAGCTTCGGCGCGAGTTTGAGCTCCATGATCTGCAGTGCGCAGTCATCCTGCGCCTTGCTCGTGCGTTTGTCCTTGAAGCCATACTGTTCGAGGTACTTCATCGAGCGATTGAAGTGACGGCTGATGACCCTGACGCGTGCCTTTACCTCGTCCGGATCCGGACCGGTATCGACGACTTCATCATCATCGTCATCGGTCTTGGGTGCAGGAGGCTTGATCTCGTCCGGCTCGTTAGGGTCGATGAAGCCAACGACAAAGTCCTGCATACGCGTTTCGCCACCAATGACCCTGCCAGCAACCTCGAGCAGGGCTTCGACGGTCGGCGGGAAATGCACCATGTGGTACTTGACCTGGTTTAGCCCGTCCTCAATGCGCTTGGCAATTTCGATCTCGCCCTGTCGCGTAAGGAGTTCGACGGTTCCCATCTCGCGCATGTACATGCGAACGGGGTCGGTCGTACGGCCGAATTCTGCATCGACGCTGGCCAGCGCAGCTTCGGCCTCCTCGACAGCATCTTCGTCAGTTGCCGGCGTGTCCGTCAGCGTTTTGGATTCGGTCTCCGGCGCTTCTTCATACACCGTGATACCCATGTCGTTGATCATGTTAACGATGTCTTCGATCTGCTCGGGATCGACGATGTCGTTCGGCAGGTGATCGTTAACCTCTACATAGGTCAGATAGCCCTGTTCCTTGCCACGGGCAATCAGATCCTTGAGTTGCTGAGCCTGCTTGCTCACGGTAACAACGGGTGCTTGTTTTTCAGTCAAGACGCAAAACCCCTACGGGTAAAAGATACAAACGATTAATTATACGAAAACGAGCGCTTTCAATCCAGACTTAGTGCAGCTGTCTGAGTTCGGTTTTTTCGTCGTCGGATAATCCACTAACTCTCTGTTTTTCGATAAGAAAATCTACACGTTCCTTGCGGCCGGCCAGGGCCAGCTGATCCATGCACTCCGCCAGCTCGGCAGCGGCATCAAAATCGTCGTCGAGCGGCATCTCGGATGCCACCAGTTTGCCGAGATGGCGACCTTCGTCATCGTGGCGGTAACGCTCCAGAATTCCTGCTGTCGTTATATTGGGTTCGGCCTGCGCCGTTTCAATGAGGGTTCGCAGCAATTCAGCGCCAGGCCGGTTCAGGCCGGCGAGTTTCTCGATATCAAGCTTGAGGCACGACTGCGGCTCGTTCAGGACCAGCGTAATCGAGTGACGAATCACGGAGGGCTGGCCCGCTGCCACTTTTCTGCGGCTACGTGCTCTCGGCAAGCCACTGTGGAAATTGACGTTCCTGGCCCCGGAAGCGTCGCTTCCCAGCATCTTCTCGAGCTTCGCCGCAGTCAGACCAACGGTTTCGGCCAGGCTCTCAATCAGGAGCTCGCGATATACACCCGCAGGAATCTTGTTGACCAACGGGCGGGCGAGTTCCGCGAGGCGGGCGCGTCCGTCAACCGTGTTCATGTCAACCTGGCCGGCGAGTTCCTGTATCAGGAATTCGGACAAGGCGAGCCCTTCATCCAGTGCCTTGAGGAACGCATCCGTACCGAACTCGTTAACGTAGGAGTCCGGGTCATGCCCTTCGGGCAGGAACATAAAGCGAATCTGCCGTCCCTCACGAATCAGTGGCAATGCGTTCTCGAGCGCGCGCCACGCGGCCTTCCTTCCGGCCCGGTCGCCGTCGAATGCGAAGCATACGTTTTCGGTCAGGCGAAAGAGGCGGTTCAGGTGGTCTGGCGTCGTCGCCGTGCCAAGCGTTGCGACGGCGAAGTCGATGCCGTGGCGGGCCAGCGCGACCGCGTCCATGTAGCCTTCGACAACGACCAGCTGTTCGATACTGCGCAGTGCCTGCCTGGCCTCGTATAGCCCGTAAAGCTCACGGCCCTTGTGAAACAGGACCGTCTCGGGCGAGTTGAGGTACTTGGGCTCGCCGTCGCCCAACGTGCGGCCACCGAAAGCGATCGTGCGACCGCGTGCGTCCCGAATCGGGAACATGATGCGATCTCGGAAGCGATCATAGTGCTGGCCATTGTCCTTGCGAATGATCAGGCCGGTCGCAAGCAGCTTCTCCGTTGCCTCTTCAGACTTGCCGAACTTGTCCAGGACGTTGCTCCAACCATCGGGCGCATAGCCGATGCCGAAACGTTTGGCCGTTGATCCGTCGATACCCCGTTGCTTCACGTACTCAATCGCGGCGGGCGCATCCTTGAGGCAGGCTTGCCAGTGGCGCGCCACCGAATCGAGCAGTGAGAACAGCTCATCGTAGCGGCGGGCTGGCTTGTCGCTTTCGCTGCGTGGCACGTCCACGCCCATCGATGCGGCCAGGCTCTCGATCGCCTCGACGAAGCTCATGTGATCGAATTCCATGAGAAATCCAATCGCCGTGCCGTGGGCACCGCAGCCGAAGCAGTGGTAGAACCCCTTGCCGGGGCTCACGGTGAAAGAGGGTGTCTTCTCGTCATGAAACGGGCAGCATGCCTTGAATTCACGGCCGGCTTTCTTGAGTTGTACGCGCCGACCGACCACCTCGATGATATCGGCGCGTGCGATTAGATCGTCGATAAAGTCCTGAGGGATTAGTCCGGCCATATAACTCTAAACGTGGCCCGGTTGTGGCCGGGTTTTGGGGGGCTATTGTTATTTTTTTAAAGCATAGCCTATTGAACGGACTACGCCAGAGCGCAAAATTGGTGCCAACTAGAGGGCGTTCAGCCGCTCTTTGACCGTGGCGCTTACAGCGCCCATGTCGGCGCGGCCAGCAGCCTTCGCCTTGATCTGCCCCATGACCTTGCCCATGTCACGAATGCTCTCGGCACCGGTGGCGGCAATAACCTCATCGACCATCGCAGCGAGTTCGTCGGCAGAAAGCTGCTCGGGCAGGTAGGCCTCGAGCACCTCGATCTCGGCACGCTCGATAGCGGCGAGATCCTCGCGATTGCCTTTCTCGAACTGCTCAACGGAGTCGCGGCGTTGCTTGACCATTTTATCGAGAATGGCGAGCACAGCAGCATCGTCGAGCTCGATGCGTTTGTCGACCTCGACCTGCTTGATGGCAGCGAGCATGAGGCGCACCACTTTGAGCCGGTCTTTGTCACCGGCCTTCATGGCGGACTTCATGTCCTCTATAACCTGGTTCTTGAGCGGCGACATGGCTAAGAATAGTGAGTGAGTTGCCCCGTGGACACGGAGCGACAGAGTATCAGTAGAGGCGCTTGCGCTTCGCTTCTTCGCGAGACAGGCGTTTCAAGTGGCGTTTGACCGCAGCCGCCTTCTTGCGCTTGCGCTCCTGCGTCGGCTTCTCGTAGTACTCACGACGACGAAGCTCGGTCAGGATTCCAGCCTTCTCACAGGCACGCTTGAAGCGCCGCAGGGCGGCGTCAAAATACTCGTTCTCTTTTACGCGAACGCTTGGCATTGTTCAGGTATTCCGTCCAAACATAAATAAACCCGGCGCAGGGCCGGGACTGAGCCGCGCATAATAACGCCGAATTTGGCGGTTTGCAAAGGGTTTGGACTCGAAAGTGAGAGGCCCTTCAGCTCCGAAATCGCGCTATTATCCGCCGCTCATGAACATTCTCGGCATAGAAACCAGTTGCGACGAAACCGGCGTGGCGCTCTACAGCACCGAGGCGGGCCTCGTCGCAGACGCGCTGCACAGCCAGGTTGACCTGCACGCTGTCTATGGTGGCGTCGTTCCGGAGATCGCATCGCGTGATCACATCCGAATGCTTTTGCCGTTAATTCAACAAGTTATGGATGAAGCTGGCATCGACAAGCCCGATGCTATCGCCTACACGGCCGGGCCGGGGCTGGTCGGGGCGCTGATGGTGGGTGGCGGCATGGCGAACGGCCTTGGGCTGGCCTGGAACTGTCCCGTGATCCCGGTGCACCACATGGAGGGGCACTTGTTGGCCCCGATGCTGGAGGAAAATCCCCCGGAATTCCCGTTTCTTGCGTTGCTGGTCTCCGGCGGGCACTCGATGCTGATCGCGGTGCGGGAACTCGGTGACTACCGGGTCGTGGGTACGACGCTCGACGATGCTGTTGGCGAGGCCTTCGACAAGACCGCTAAATTGCTTGGCCTCGGCTATCCGGGAGGCCCGGCGCTGGCGGCGCTGGCCGAGGAGGGCGATGCAGCGGCCTTCGATTTTCCGCGTCCCATGATCCACAAGCCAACCTTCGATTTCAGTTTCAGCGGCCTGAAAACCGCCGTCATGCTCGAAGTCCGCAAGGCGGAAGACGAGGGCCGGCTCGACGAATGTCGGGCTGACCTCGCTGCGTCGTTTCAACGTGCGGCGGTGGACACCTTGATTGCGAAGTCCATCAAGGCTGCTCGCGCCGAAGGCCTCGATCGAATCGTCGTGGCCGGCGGTGTTGGCGCCAACAAATTATTGCGCAAGGATATCGCCGAGCGCTTCGACGGTGAGGTGTATTATCCGCGCCTTGCCTTTTGCACCGACAACGGCGCGATGATCGCCGTGGCAGGGGCGCTGCGGCTCGCCGAGGCAGGACCGGCGGCTGCAATCAAGGCGCAGCCACGCTGGTCTTTGGAGACTCTCGCCGTGCCCGTGCCGACATAAACAGGACTGACGACGACAATGGACAAGATCTTTCTCGAAGAACTCAAGATCGAAACGATCATCGGCATCTGGGAATGGGAACGGAAGATTCGCCAGACTGTCATCATCGATCTCGAGATGAGTGCCGACATCGCCAAGGCGGCCGCTACGGATGACGTTGCTGACACGCTGAACTACAAGGCTGTTGCGAAACGCGTGCAGGAGTTCGTTGGTGAGTCGAGTTTCCAGCTCGTGGAAACGCTCGCCGAGAATGTCGCCCGGATCATTCGTGACGAGTTCGGCGTCGCCTGGGTCTGGGTCAAAGTTCACAAGCCAGGCGCCATTCGCGGTTCGAAAGATGTGGGTATCGAAATCGAGCGCGGCGAACGCCCGGAGTAATTCCTCATGGCCACCGTTTACGTGGGACTCGGCAGCAACATCGAGCCCGAGGACAATCTGCATGTTGGCGTGCGCGAACTGCGCGCGCGCTTTGGTGAGTTGCAGTTGTCGGCTGTTTATCGGAGCGAGGCGGTTGGCTTCGAGGGCGATGATTTCTTGAACCTCGTTGCGAGCTTTGAGTCTGATGCTTCACCACAGGAAATCTGTGAGGAGATCGAACTTATACATAATCTCGTCGGGCGCGAACGCAGTGATGGAAAGTGGGAGTCACGTCCTCTTGATATCGATCTGCTGCTCTACAATGACCTGGTCATGGACGAGCGGCCAGTGCGTATTCCGCGCGATGACGTGCTTGAGTATAGTTTTGTATTGCGCCCGCTGGCTGAACTGGCGCCGGATTTCCTGCACCCGGTGACCGGCAAGACCATGCTTGAACATTGGCAGGAATTTGATGCGGCTAGCCAGCCCCTGGAAGTCGTCGGCGTTATTTTATAGAGGTATATTCATGCGCAAGTTGTCCGTTTTTCTACTTTCAGCATTGTTGGTCGCCTGCAGCAGCGGCGACAGCTTCACGGATTCAACTGGTCCAAGCTCCTGCAGCAATGACGGCCAGAAACAGTTCGTCCTGGACGCGCTCTACGACTGGTACCTGTGGAACGACATGCTGCCGGCGAACCTGAGTATTGCTGACTACGCCACGCCGGAAGAACTCGTTACTGAGGTTACACAGACCTACGGTCCGCAGGACGCGAACAACAATCCAATCGACTACTGGAGCTCCGTCGGCTCGCTGCAGGCGGACCAGCAGTACTTCGGCGAGGGCAAGTATGAGGGTTTCGGATTCAGTTGGCGCTTCGAAGGCAACGACATGCGCCTCTCACGCGTATTCTCCGGCAGCCCGGCTGGCATTGGCATGATGGAGCGCGGCCATACGGTGATCTCGTTGAACGGGCGTACAGTCGCCGACATCGATGCGAACGAAGGTATCTCGGCATTCTTCGACGCCAACGACACGGTTGATTTTGAAATACGGCGTGTCGATGCGACAGAATTCTCGTCGCAGATCACGAAAGCCATCGTCACAATCGATCCGGTTCCCCAAGACAAGGTTCGGATTATTGACCTGGGCCCCGGTGTTCCGCCGCTTGGCTACATGGAACTCGCGACCTTTATCAGCACGGCCACTCCCAAGTTCAACACGGTATTCGGAGATTTTGTTGCCGCCGGCGTCAAAGATGTTGTTATTGACCTGCGCTACAACGGCGGCGGCCTCGTCAGCACGGCCGAGCTGCTCGGTGACTATCTCGGTGGTTTCGCCAACGACGGGCTCGTGTTCTCGAACACGGTGTTCAACGCTGATCGGGCGCCTTCAAATAACTCAACGTCGTTTTTCGCGAGGCAGGGAAATTCGCTCGACACGATGCGATTCATTGTTATCGCATCGCGCGGCACGGCTTCGGCGAGTGAGCTCGTTACGAATTCGCTGATTCCCTACGCTGACGTCTGGATCGTTGGTGATAACACCTACGGCAAGCCCGTAGGACAGGTCGGTATCGAGTTCTGCGAAAAGATTTTGCGCCCCACGTCGTTCAAGACGACCAACGCCGACGGTGCCGGCGAATATTTCGAGGGTTTGCCGGTCGATTGCCCCGCGGCCGACGATCTTAATATCCCGACGGGTGATGATCTCGATCCGAATATCATTGCCGCAAAATCCATCTCTGCTACAGGCGCGTGCCCCGTTGCCTCGGCGTCGGGTGGGCAACAAGCGGCGACAATTCGGATAGAGAGCGAGCGTCCGGACCTTCGCGGTCCGCCCGAGCGTGAATTCGCGGGCGCGTATTGATTGACGGGACGGAGTGTTGTTCCGTCCCTGTTCCTACCAGCCGATAGAGCGGCCGCCGTCGACGACGACGATCTGACCCGTGACGTAGGTCGCGTCGCGCATCAGGTATAACACGCAACCGGCAATGTCGTCGGGGCTGCCCGCGCGTTCCAGCGGCACCTGTCGCAGGATCGTCTGTTGATTAGCCTCCGTCATGCCATCTTCGGGCCACAGGATTGCGCCCGGCGATACACCATTGACTCGAATCTCGGGCGCCAGGTCTTTTGCCAGCGATCGTGTGAGCATGGCAAGCGCTGCCTTGGCGGGGCCGTATACAGGGTGATTTCGCAGCGGTCGTTGCGCGTGAATGTCGACGATGTTGATGATCGTCCCGCCCGCCTGTCGGAGATGTGGCGCAGCTTCCTGTGACAGGAACAGGGGAGCCTTGAAATTGCTGCCGACCAGGTCATCCCAGTGTTCGTCAGTAATTGTGCCGACAGGTGTCGGGTAGAAGGTCGACGCGTTGTTGACGAGCCCATCGAGGCGGCCACCCCACTCGACGACAGCGGAAATCAGATTCGCAACAGCTCTTGCACCAAGGAGGTTGGCCTGGAACGTCTTTGCTGAATCAGGGCGACCGTCGTTCAGCGTCGCCGCGAGCTTCTCAGCGTCGTCGGCCGAGCCGCGATAGTGGATAGCAACTCGCGCACCGTTTTCCTGCAGGCGTGTCACAATAGCTGCGCCGATGCGACGGGCTGCACCCGTCACGAGTACGACCTTGTCTTTGAGGCTGTTTTCCGTCATCACGCGATATTGACATGCAACACGATCTGCCGCCAACACTGCCGGAACCCGATGTTCACAGCGCCGCGCACTGCGAGCGTGTGGCCGCGTTTGTTCGCGAGCGGATCGGCGATGCAGGTGGCAGCATCAGTTTTGCCGAGTATATGCAGCACGCCCTGTACGCACCCGGGCTTGGCTACTACGCCGCCGGCGCTACAAAATTCGGCGAGGCAGGTGATTTCATCACGGCGCCGGAAGTGTCTTCCGTGTTCGGGCGTGTCGTTGCTCGTCAATGCGCCGAAGTGCTCGCGCAGGTGAACGGTGGCGCGATACTCGAATTCGGCGCCGGGAGCGGCCATTTGGCTGTCGACATTCTAGAGGCCCTGGCTGAATTCGACGCTTTGCCGTCGGCGTACCGCATCCTCGAAGTGTCTGCCGACCTTCGCGAGCGGCAAGACAACCGCATACGTGAGCACTTGCCAGACCTCGCACATCTTGTGACGTGGCTGGATGAGCCGCCCGATTCGTTTCGTGGCGTCATCGTCGCCAATGAGGTGCTCGATGCGCTGCCTGTCGAGCGATTCGTTCGTCGTGACGCCGGTGTGCAGCAACAGCGAGTGCGGGTTGGCAACAGTGGCTTCGAAATTGTCGAGGTGCCGGCGCCCGGGAACCTGGCTACCGCTGTCCAGGAAATTGAGCAAGAGCTCGGCAAGGCATTACTTGATGGCTATGCGTCGGAGGTGTGTCTCGCGGCGCCTGACTGGATCGCGCAACTATCAGTCTCGCTGCAGGAAGGCGCTGTTTTCCTGTTCGACTACGGCGTATCGCGCAGCGAGTACTACGCCGAGGAGCGGTCGGACGGGTGGTTGCGATGCCATTTCCGGCATCACGCACACAACAACCCACTGATTTTGCCCGGCGTCCAAGATCTGACGGCGTGGGTCGACTTCACGGGAGTCGCGACCGCGGCCGTAGCAGCTGGATTCGAGGTGGCCGGTTTTTCCGCACAGGCCCAGTTCCTGATGGGTGGCGGTCTCGATGCGGAAATGCGGGGATTCGCGACGCTGTCGCTCGAAGAGCAACTCGAATTGTCGCGGCAGATCAAAACACTTACTCTGCCCGGTGAGATGGGAGAACATTTCAAATGCATGGCGTTGCGCAAGGGGAACATAGCGACGCCAACCGCGTTCAGTCTCGCTGACCGGACGCATACGCTATGAACGACAGGTACGTCGAACGGGACAAGCATTGACCACATTACACATCATAGTGCTCGCAATTGTGCAGGGCCTGACGGAGTTTCTGCCGATCTCGAGTTCCGGTCACCTGGTTCTCGTGCCTTACCTGGTTGAATGGACGGACCAGGGCCTTGCATTCGACGTTGCCGTGCACTTCGGGTCGCTCATTGCTGTCGTGGTGTTCTTCCGCGAGGACATAGTTGGATTGCTGCGCGGCAGTGTGCAGATTCTCGGCGGCGACGTGCGCTCGCCGCAGGCCTACATGGCGCTGGCAATTGCGTTGGGAACCATTCCCGCGGCGGCGGCAGGACTCCTGTTTGCATCGTGGATAGAGGCGAACCTGCGGGACCCGGCGATCATTGTGTACACGCTCGCGGGCTACGGCATCCTGATGGCGCTGGCCGATCGCTACGCGAAAAGAGAGAAGGGCATTACCGAGGTTCGGATCAAGGATGCCCTTATCATTGGTGCAGCCCAGGCACTGGCGCTGGTTCCCGGTACCTCCCGCTCGGGCGTCACAATCACGGCCGGACGACTGCTCGGTTTCGAGCGTCAGGACGCCGCCCGGTTTTCATTTCTGCTGTCCGCTCCGGTTATCCTGCTGGCAACGTTGTACAAAGGCGGCGAGCTGATCCTGGGCTCTGTGCCGGTCGCATGGAGCGAGCTCGCGCTCGGTGCGGCGGTGTCTGCGGTCGTCGCGTACCTGAGCATCGAGTTCTTCATGCGATTTGTCACGCGCATCGGACTCGCGCCGTTTGCGATTTACCGGCTTGGCCTGGCCGCCCTGATTGTCTATGTGCTGGCGTAGACTAACAGCGCTACTGCTGCTTACCGGCAACGCCGCGGCGGCCGATGGTTACATCATTGGTTTCGGCCTGGAGGGAGACTCGGCTGACGGTCTGGCTGCTTCCGTAATTGGCGACATCGCGCTCGCTGAAAACACCTGGCTTTCGGCCGCGATAGCGAGGACCACCGTTAACCCCCCGATCATCGAGTCGCTGGATACCTGGTACGGCGACGTGGGTTTGGATCACTGGTTCGACCCGATGGGCGTGCGATTGGGCGTCGCTTACTGGGGCGACAACGACATACTCGATTCTGTCGATCTGCGCGGATCGCTGTACTGGCGCTGGGACAGGGTCACGTTGGCCGGTGACTACGAGTTCCGTGATTTCAGTCTTGAATTTCCGACGTCGGGCAACTTCGGTGGTCGCTCTGTGGACTTCAACGCGACCGGCATCGGGCTCACTACCCGTTTTCAGCTGACGGACAAGACCAGCCTGGGCATCAATGGCATGAACTATGACTACAGTGTCGGCCTGGGCGTGGACCAGAATCGGGGAATACTCGAACTGCTGTCTTCCTCGCGGCTGAGCCTGATCAGCAGCCTGGTCGATTACCGGGCCCGGGTTTCGCTGGACCACGACGCGGGAGAGCAGCGCTGGCAGCTCGAGCTTGCGACGTGGAAAAGTGAAGTTGACGGCGGTACGACGCGATCGGCAACGATCCGACTGATGGCTCCCATGGGTGAAAGCAGCGACATCGAGTTTGGATTGGGTTTGGACGATTCCGACTTGTACGGCAATGTCACGTTCCTTTCCGTCTTCCTGTATTTCTACGGTGACTGACTCGCCTTGAAGCTCACTATCGCATTCTCGCGCGCGCGACGAATTTCCGCCGGAATCTTCCTGTCTTCGACCTTTTTCGCGATTGCTCCCGCATCGATGGCGGACGCGGCTGCGAATGCGCCACGAAAATACCCGGCCTGTTCGTAACGCCGGTTCTCGAGTCCTGCGCGACCGCGCGCATCTGCCTCGCAGGCAATAAGGAACTGGTCGAAGCGACCCGGTCTTCGAAACGCGTCGGTTTTTTCAAGCACCTTGAGTATCGTCTCGGGGCGCAGCTCCAACGCACGATGGACATGCGTGTGAAATTCGGCGACGAGTAGCGCCAGGTCCCGGCAGGCTCGGGGAACAGGCAGGCGTAGTGCGATATTCCGGATGAGTTTGCAGCCGCGAACTTCGTGGCCCGCATGACTCGGAAGTCTGTGTTTTGGCGTATTTCCCTTGCCCAGATCATGGGTCAGGGCAGCGAATCGAACCTCGAGGTCGTCACTTAGCGCTTCGGCCTGGTCGAGAACCATCATGACATGCAGGCCCGTGTCGATTTCCGGGTGCCACTTCTCGGGCTGCGGGACACCGAACAGGGTGTTGACCTCCGGATACAAAACGCGCAGTGCGCCGCACTCGCGCAGCACTTCGAAAAACACTCTCGAATTGTCGCCGGCCAGCGCGAGCTCGGTTTCCTTCCAGACGCGATCGGGGACGAGCGCATCGACTTCGCCGTCATCGACCATACGGCGCATGAGTTTCCTGGTCTCGTCGGCAATCGTGAATCCAAGGTGCCGGAATCGTGCGGCGAATCGTGCGACGCGCAGGATGCGGACAGGATCCTCGATAAATGCGTCGGACACGTGGCGCAGGATACGGTTCTCGATGTCGGCAAGCCCGCCCCAGGGATCTATGAGGTCGCCGCCCGCGTCTTGCGCAATGGCGTTGATCGTCAGGTCACGGCGCTGCAGGTCTTCCTCGATCGTGACACCAGGCGAGCAGTCAAAATCGAAGCCGTGATAGCCGGGACCTGTTTTTCTCTCGGTGCGAGCGAGTGCGTATTCCTCCTTGGTGTCAGGATGCAGGAATACCGGGAAGTCCTTGCCGACTCGCTGATAGCCGAGCGCCTCGAGTTCGCTGGGGGCTGCGCCCACAACGCACCAGTCCCGCTCTCGATGCGGGATGCCGAGTTGCGCGTCACGAACCGCGCCACCTACGAGATAGACTTGCATCGTGTCATAGTACCCGAATGCTGCGTCTTGTCCTTCTCGTCCTGTTTGTCGCACCCCTCGCGGGGTGTTACTACGTGCAAGCGGCCAAAGGACAATGGGAGCTGACACGCAAGCGCGAACCGATCGCTGAAGTGCTCGAGGATGAGGACACTGCGCCCGATCTTGCCGCCAGGTTACGGCTTGTTCAGGAAGCGCGGCAGTTCTCGATCGACGAACTCGGTCTCCCTGATAACAAAAGCTACCGAAGCTACGCCGATATCGAGCGCGACTACGTCGTATGGAACGTGTTTGCGGCACCGGAATTCTCTATGCAAGCGAAGACCTGGTGTTTCCCGATTGCGGGCTGCGTTAGCTATCGCGGCTATTTCTCGAAAGAGGATGCGCAGCGTGAAGCGGACCGCATGGCGGATGAGGGATACGACGTCGCCGTGGGTGGCGTCGCGGCTTACTCGACACTTGGCAAGCTCAATGACCCGGTAGTGAGTTCAATGATGAACTGGGACGATACCCAGCTCGTTGGGGTGCTCTTCCACGAACTCGCGCACCAGGTGCTCTATGTGAAAGGCGACTCGGGCTTTAATGAATCCTTTGCAACGGCTGTTGAGGAGTTCGGCGTGCGGCGCTGGCTGGAAGCTCGGGGGGAAATCGGCGATTTCGAGAAGTACCTCGGCCAGCGGAAACTGCGGCAAGATCTCATGGGGCTGGTGGCCGCTGCGCGCGACGAATTGCAGACGGTCTACGAGGCGCCCCTCAGTGACGATGAAAAGCGAGAGACAAAGAGCAGACGACTTGCAAAGTTGGCTGCGGATGTCGCGGCCAGGCTGACCGAGTCAGGTCGTGATCCAGGCAATTGGCTAAGCGCAGAACTCAACAATGCCCGGCTCGTTTCGATGACCCTTTACGAAGGACGATTGCCGGAGTTTCGAGCGCTATTCGACAGGTGCAATCACCGCGTCGAGTGTTTCTATGCTCAGGCGAAGGCTCTAGCGGGACGCTAGCTGGGCTTCTGCGGCGGCTTTCACAATTCCCAGTTCATCCGACAAACGGCGAACCTGGCCCGTCATGCGCCAGTGGAAGATTGCCTGCGCGGTCAGGACGCGCTTGACGTACTTGCGAGTTTCATTGAACGGGATATTTTCTATCCAGATACGGGCATCTTCCGAGCCTTTCTCCGGAAGCCAGCGGTCAACGCGATGCGGACCGGCATTGTACGCAGCTGTCGCCAGTACCTGGTTGCCACCGAAGCGTTGCGCCATCTGGCCGAGATACGACGTGCCCAGGCGGATATTGCTCTCCGGGTTCGTCAATGTTGTGAGGCCGGCATAGGGCAGGCTCATATCCTTCGCGACTTCTTTGCCTGTCGCAGGCATCAGTTGCATCAGGCCGACGGCGCCCGCGCTTGAACGTACATCGCGCATAAACAGACTCTCGCTGCGCGCGATGCCATATGCCCAGGTCGGCGATATGTTCGCCGCTGTCGAGAACGACTCGAACTGCTGTTGCCACGGCAGCGGATAGCGCATGGCCAGGTCGTCATACTGTCCGAGACCAGAGACTGTCGCTATTGCGCGCGAATGCCAGCCCCAGCGGTCCGCCAGGATTGCGGCCTGCAGTTTCTCTTCTTCGCTTAGTGGGCGCACGGCAGCGTCCCATTCGGAACGGCCCCGGCTATCGAGTCCGACCAGGAACAGCTCCCTGGCCCGAATGAGCCCGGGTTGCATGGCGACCTTGCTCAGGGCCGCCTCGTCAGCAGCCAGCGGATCGCCGACGAACGCATAGTCCTTGCCGAGTTCGTCGGCGGCGAGGAAACCATAATAGCTGCGTTCCTTGCTGAGCTGCTCCAGGGCGATATTCGCATCAAGCGCCTGCCCCGAGCGGAGCAATGCGACAGCGCGCCAGTATTGCCATTCTTCGGAATCACGTTCCGCCGGGGTCATCGCCGCAATGTCGATCAGGACTCGTTTCCACTCGGTTTCTCGCAGACTCGTTCGTGCCCGCCATCGCAGCACCTCGTCGTCCTGAGCGGCCTGCGGCAGTTTCGCAAGCAGGCGGTAGCCGTTGGGGAGGTTGTCCCTGGCGGTCCATAGCGCGATGTGGCGCTGCGTGCGCAATTTCTGTTCTGCGGAAAAGCCATAGCGCCGCGCGACTTTTTTCCACAGCAGCAGAGCCCTCTCGGGGTCGCGATACGTCAGGCGTTCTGTCGCATAGACGAGTTGCCTGCGGTAGGTCTCGCTGTTCGCAGCCGGGTCATGCCTTTCGAGGAACCTGTCCGGGTTCGACTGCGCCTGCGTCCAGAGTTTGGCTGCATCGGTGTGTTGTGTGTCGATTTTCTTCGCGAGCCATCGTGCCAGCTGGAACTCGCGGGACTCGATCGCCAGCCCGAAGCGTTTGCGGTACTCGACGGGACCGAGCAGTCCGTTGTCGTCCAGGTAATCGAAGACAGGATCGCATTCGTCGACCTGGCTGGTACCTAGCATCCAGAGGTCGATGGCTCGTTGATTGACACGCGCAAAGCGGCCTGCCTCGATCTCGGCCTGGAGCGACAGGCAGTCCAGTCGAGAGATTGCCTGGCCCTGATAGAACTGTTCGTAGATTTTCTGGTAGCCGGCAAGGTCGCCGGTCTGTGCTAGTAAAAGCGCCTGCCGGTAGCGTAGCTCCCGCGCCGGTCGAAGGGTCCCGTACTGGTCCAGGTACGCGTTAATCTCCGCAGGTGTGACCTTCTTCAGGTTTGCGCGCAGCCATGTGGCTCGCAGATCTGGCCAAAGAACGTATTGCTCGAGAAGCTGGCGCTCAGATGGTGAAAGACCGTCGACAGGGCTCCAGTCACCCCGCTCGACGGTCTCGTACACGCGCTTGAAAAGCTCGCGCTGCTGGTCGATGTCTGCTGCCCGTGCCGGCAACGCGACAAGCAGTGCTGCGGCCAGGACAACACCGACAAATCGTATGTATGAGAGTCGGTTGCTGTCCCTGAGTTGCATCCAGCCAGCTTACCTTATCTGCAGCATTAGCGAACGGTCGCCGCGTTGTACCAGGAGAAACAGAATGCGGTTGTTTTCGGCGATTGCGGAGAGGTCGCGCAGGTTGCGAACCAACACGCGATTGACGGCGGTGATTACATCGCCGGAACGCAGGCCGCGTTGTGCGGCCGGGCTGCCTTCCTCAACGACCGTCACTTCCACACCACTGTCACTCGATGTACTCGCGGGCGCGAAACTGGCGCCCGCAAGGCCCGGATGAATGTCAGCGCCGGACAGCAGCTGATCTTCCGCGCGACCGAGCTCGGCCGACGTGGTTTGCGACTTGTTGTCTCTGACGTAGCGAATACCGACGCTGTCACCGGAGCGCAATAACCCGATTGTGTTGCGCAATTCCGCAGCGCTCGTGACCGTCTTGTCATTAACGCCAACGATAATATCGCCGACTTCCAGTCCTGCTTTCTCGGCAGCAGACTCCGGGAACACGCGCGTCACGAGGGCACCGCCGTCAACATCGATGTCCAGTGTTTCTGCGGCCTCTTTGTCGATGGTCTGAATGTTCACACCGAGCAGGCCGCGGCGGATCTCGCCGAAATCGAGAATCTGCCCCATGATCGAGCTGGCGATTGCAGTCGGCACAGCGAAACCGATCCCGACATTGCCACCTGAACGGCTGAAGATCATGGAGTTGATGCCGATGAGCTCACCAGCCATATTGACCAGTGCCCCACCCGAGTTGCCGGGATTAATGGATGCATCGGTCTGGATGAAATCCTCGAAGCCATCCCTGTTGATACCGGTACGCCCGAGCGCGCTGACGATGCCGGAGGTCACCGTATGGGACAGTCCATAGGGATTGCCGATGGCAATCACAAAGTCCCCAACGCGAACGTCTTCGGAGTCGCCAATGGGCATTTCCGTAAGATCGTCGGCTTCGACCTTGATCAACGCAATATCCGTACCCGCATCGGACCCGACGAGTTCAGCGTCGAGAGTGCGCCCGTCAATCAGCGATATCTGGATTTCATCGGCCTCACCAACAACATGGTGATTCGTCAGGATATAACCGTTCTCGGCATCGACGATGACACCGGAGCCGGCACCGCCAACTTCGCCAGAGCTTCCGAACGGCCCGCGCCGCGTTTGCGTGACCCGGATATTGACGACGGCCGGTGCGGCGGACTCGACCAGCGGCGCGAGACTGGTTACTGCCTGTCCGCCGACGGTGTTTGGTAGAGCAGCCTGCGCGCCGAACGATACGAGCGCGAGTAACAGGGTGGTCCAGAGCAATCTTGTATTCGTCATCATATATATCTCTTTGCTGCTATGTCTTGGTTCAGATCGGTTTGATCAGCTTAGGTTCACCTGGCTGAATCGCCCGTGAATTATAGGCCGTAAAACGAAAGATGCCCGGGTGCGATTCACCGTCGCACCCGGGCCCGTCCTTATTGTAGCGTCAGGCTGCCTCGACCGTGATGCGGCGCGCGTGGATTTCCGGCGCCTTGGGGATCGTCACCTCGAGGATTCCGTTGGCGCACTTCGCAGCGATCGCTTCGGCGTCGGCCGCCTCCGGCAGCGTGAACCGGCGCAGGAAGCGGCCAGTAGCGCGCTCGATGCGTTGCACGCCCGTATCATCGTCGGGGGCGATGGCCAGGCGTTCACCGGAAATGCTCAATACGCCGTTGTCCATAGAGACGTCGATGTCTTCGGAGTTCACTCCGGGGACGTCGGCGCGCAGGACAAAGCGGGTTTTTTCTTCAACGATATCAACGGCCGGTACCCAGTCAGCGACAGGATTATCGTCGTTGCCAGCCAGGTTTCGACGTTGCGCCAGGCGGTCAATATCGCGGTGCAGCAGGTCGACAAATGTCCAGGGTTCAAATCGGGCAATATTCATGGTTTCCTCCACTAAAAATGCATTGACAGGGCTCTAAATAGGGGCTGCGGAGGGCAATTCAAGAGGCTTGTTATGCGACAATAATCGCTACTAGATGTAGTAATTCTTAAATTTCACAAAAGTGTCATTTTTTTTGCGCTATTTTTAAAGCACTTACTCGCAAAGCGTATGTAACTGTATGTTTTAATTAATTAAAGACGCCAAGAAAAATTTCGCGCAAACCCTTGACAGAGGGCCAATACGGGCATAATCTTGTCCCCACTTAGACACAACATCTTGTGTCTGACCTAGATGGGAAAAGAGGCCGGAAACGGCACTTGTCGCGCGCTCTCTGGCCGTCGGCGAGGGGAGACCTTTTCGCTCTAAAATGCGAGTTATAACAGAATACTTGGGGGCTCCTAAGGGAGTGCAGGGGAGTAACAGGACCAATGAAGTCTGCCGTCAATCTGGATACGCACACGGTCACCGACATAGAATTTCAGCCAGCATCGCTCGACATCTGGGATGCGAAATATCGACTGACAGCCAAAGACGGCTCGAAGATCGATGAGACGATTGATGGCACCTACCAGCGTGTTGCGCAAGCACTCGCCAACGTAGAAGTCGAATCCAAGCGTGAACACTATTTCAAGGAATTCGTCTGGGCGCTGCGCTCTGGCGCGATCCCGGCTGGCCGCATCATTTCGAATGCGGGCGCGCAGGAGCACAAACCGGCCACATCGACGATCAACTGCACCGTGTCGGGTACGGTTGGCGATTCGATGGATAACATCCTCAACAAGGTTCACGAGGCCGGTCTGACGCTGAAGGCCGGCTGCGGCATCGGGTATGAGTTCTCGACCCTGCGCCCGAAAGGAGCCTATGTGACGGGTGCCGGCGCGTACACATCAGGTCCGCTGTCCTTCATGGATATCTACGACAAGATGTGTTTCACCGTGTCTTCTGCCGGTGGTCGCCGCGGTGCCCAGATGGGTACGTTTGATGTTGGCCATCCCGACGTGATGGAGTTCATTCGCGCGAAGCGCGAAGACGGCCGCCTCCGTCAGTTCAACCTTTCGTTGCTGGTGACCGATGAATTCATGCAGGCCGTCATTAACGAGGACGACTGGAAGCTCGCGTTTCCTGTCACGCACAAGGAAGTCGAGGAAGACGAGCTTGATATCACGGACAAGAGCCAGTTCGTGTGGCGTGACTGGCCGGAGGCCGGCAACTACGTAACGAATCCGGAAGGTCTTGTCGCGTGCAAGATTTACAAGACGCTGCCGGCGCGGCGGGTCTGGGACATCATCATGGCGTCGACCTACGATTTTGCGGAGCCGGGCTTCGTGTTGATCGACAAGGTCAACGAGATGAACAACAACTGGTTCTGCGAAACCGTCCGGGCGACCAATCCCTGCGGTGAGCAGCCCCTGCCGCCATACGGTTCCTGCCTGCTTGGTTCGGTCAACCTGACGAAGTTTGTTGAAAAGCCGTTCACGGATGAGGCGAAATTCGATTGGGAAATGTTCCGCAAGGTCGTCAAGGTGTTCACGCGCATGCTCGACAACGTTGTCGAGATCAACGGCCTGCCGCTGCCGCAACAGCGCAATGAAATCCAGCGCAAACGGCGACATGGCATGGGATTCCTGGGCCTTGGCTCCACGATCACCATGATGCAAATGAGATACGGTGAGCCGGCGGCAGTCGAGTTCACCGAAGAGGTTGCCAAGCAACTCGCGCTCGCTGGCTGGCAAGAAGGTCTTGAGCTCTCGAAAGAGAAGGGACCTGCCCCGATCATGAACGAGAACTTCGAAGTCACCGAAGAGATGCTGCGCAAGCGGCCCGAAATGCGGGCGGACGGCTACCAGGCTGGTGACAAGGTCCCGGGACGCATTCTGCATGCGAAGTACAGTCGCTACATGCAGCGTGTCGCTGCCGAGAACCCGGAACTCGTTCAAGCGCTTGCTGAAACCGGGTCGCGCTTCACGCACCACAGTTCAATAGCGCCGACCGGCACGATTTCCTTGTCGCTGGCGAATAATGCCTCGAACGGTATCGAGCCGAGCTTCGCACATCACTATTTCCGCAATGTCATTCGCCAGGGCAAGAAGACCAAAGAAAAAGTCGATGTCTTCTCGTTTGAGCTACTGGCCTATCGCGACATGATTGATCCGGAAGCGATGCCGCCTGGCGTTGCTGAGGACGCCCTGGGGAGTCTGCCGGATTACTTCATTACGGCAGACGAAGTGACGCCCAAACAGCATGTCGACATCCAGGCGGCCGCTCAGAAGTGGATCGATTCGTCGATCTCGAAGACGGCCAATGTGCCGACGGATTATCCGTACGGCGATTTCAAGGATATTTACCTGTATGCCTACAAGCAGGGCCTCAAGGGTTGCACGACGTTCCGTTTCAACCCCGAAGCTTTCCAGGGCGTACTGGTAAAAGAGAAAGACCTCAAGAACACGACTTATTCCTTCACGCTGGACGATGGTTCAACTGTCGACCTGAAGGGTGACGAAGAAATTGAGTACGACGGTGAAGTGCATACCGCAGCGAACCTCTTCGACGCGCTCAAAGAAGGTTATTACGGAAAATTTTAAATGATCAAAATCGACAAACAAATTGTTGGCTACGCAGTAAAGCAGCCGGCGTCCGAACAGAAAGAAGAGAAGCGTGAGTTCAAGCGCGAAGGCGGAGGTGATCGCGCCGAAGTCATCCGCATGCACGAGAAGCTCGAGCGTCCGGAAATGCTCGTCGGTTCGACCTACAAGGTGAAAACACCGGTATCGGATCATGCGATGTACGTAACGGTTAACGACATCATCCTGAATGAGGGCACCGAGCACGAGAAGCGTCGGCCGTTCGAGATATTCATCAACTCCAAGAATCTTGATCACTACCAGTGGATTGTTGCGCTGACACGCATCATCTCGGCGGTCTTCCGCAAGGGTGGCGACGTTACGTTCCTGGTCGAGGAGCTCAAAGCTGTATTCGACCCGCGTGGCGGCTACTGGCAGGCTGGTGGCAAGTTCATGCCGTCGATAATCGCAGAGCTTGGTTACGTCGTTGAGAAGCATCTGGTCATGATCGGCATGATTGCGCCGCCCGAACTCGATGAGGGACAGAAGAAACTGATCGCGCAGAAGCGCGCAGAGTTCGAAGAGGCGCAGAAGCAAACAGATGCGTTTTCCGACAGCGATTATCCTGCGGGTGCGCAGCTGTGCACCAAGTGCAACACGACCGCGGTCATCATGATGGATGGGTGCATGACCTGTCTTTCCTGTGGCGACTCCAAGTGCGGCTGAGCGCGTCTCAGCGGGCGCGCTGCTGCGTCAAATAAAACGCGGAATCTGCTCACGTACTAGCTTGTACGCTGCGTGATTCCGCGCTTCATATTCCTTACATCGCATCCACCTGAGACACGCTCAGGACTCCATCGTTCTTGTCATGTAAGATTGCCCGCGTGGCTATTTCAATTCCTGATTTTTCATTGACTCGCGTTGTCGTTGCCGGCGACGTGATGCTCGACCGTTACCTGTTCGGCTCAACGGGCCGTATCTCACCCGAAGCTCCTGTGCCGGTGGTGCATGTGCACGAAACCGATGATCGGCCGGGTGGCGCAGCCAACGTTGCAGTCAATCTTGCGAGCCTTGGCGTATTGACGCGCCTGGTCGGTGTCGTCGGCAAGGACGCAGCCGCTGACTCGCTGGAGGCGATCATGCGCGAACGTGGAATCGTGTGCGATTTCGCTCGCGCTGACGATCGTCCCACGATCACCAAGACGCGTGTGCAAAGTCGCGGGCAACAGCTCATTCGACTGGACGAAGAGAATGCCGCTGCAATGCCGGGCGATGCCATGGTCGCCACGTTGAGAGGTGCCCTGGATGGGGCCAGCGCGGTTGTGTTGTCCGACTATGGCAAGGGAGCCTTGTCCGACGTCGCCGAGATGATCGCGTGCTGCCGTGAGGCCGGCATACCCGTTCTGGTCGACCCGAAAGGATCGGACTTCAGCAAGTATCGCGGCGCAACATTGATGACGCCGAATCAGTCGGAGTTCGAAGCCGTAGCGGGCAAGTGCAACTCCGACGAGGACCTTGTCGGTCGCGCGAGAGCAATGATGGACGACCTGGATCTGGACGCACTCCTGGTCACACGTAGCGAGAAAGGCATGTTGCTCGTTGAATCTGGCGCCGAACCGCTGTTCCTGTCGACCCAGGCGCGTGAGGTCTACGACGTCACCGGCGCAGGCGATACCGTTATCGCCACGTTGGCTGGTGCGCTGGCGAGCGGTGAAGACCTCGCCTCAGCGGCGGCACTGGCAAACATCGCGGCAGGTCTCGTCGTGCGCAAGATTGGTGTTGCCACAGTTACGCCTGGCGAGATTTCCGCTGCATTGCACCAACGTGGGCAGGGCGGCGGGCGAGGGCTAGTGGAACTCGACGAACTACTGGCGCTCGTCGAGGAATCGCATAGCCGCAACGAACGCATCGTGATGACCAACGGCTGTTTCGACGTATTGCATGCTGGACATGTGGCTTACCTGGAGGAAGCCAAGAGCCTGGGAGACCGACTGATCGTTGCGGTCAACGATGACGATTCGGTGCGGCGCCTGAAAGGTGAGTCACGGCCGATCAACGCGCTGGAAGATCGGTTGCTGGTACTTGCCGGGCTGGCCGCCGTCGACTGGGTAGTGCCATTTGCAGAAGATACGCCGGCCAACCTGATCCAGGCCGTGCTCCCGGACGTTCTTGTCAAAGGTGGTGACTACAGGCCCGAGGAAATAGTGGGTGCGAAAGAGGTCCAGAAAAATGGTGGTGAGGTTCGTGCGCTTGCGTTTCGCGACGGCCATTCCTCGAGCCGCATCATCGACAAGCTCGGCGACAAATAGCTGCTCCGAGAGCCGGTCATGCGCTTTCTCTACAATCTGCTGACCTACCTGCTGCTTATTCCAATTGCCGTCTACTGGTTGATCCGTGGTCTCGGCAATCGTTTGTATTTTGACCATCTCGGCCAGCGCTTCGGTTTCGGCTTTCCTCGAATCGAGGGCTGTATCTGGATACATGCCGTGTCAGTCGGGGAAGTGCAGGCTGCGGAGCCTCTGATTCGCGCACTCGCGAGGCGTTTCCCGAATAGGCATCTGCTGGTCACAACGGTCACGCCCACAGGAGCCGCGCGCGTGCGCGCACTATTTGGCAAGTCGGTGCACCACTGCTACATACCGTTCGAGTTTCCGCATGCCGTGAACAACTTCTTCCGCCGCGTGAACCCGGAAGCGGCACTGATAATGGAGACGGAAATCTGGCCGAATCTGTACAGGGCGTGTGGTGTTCGGGAGGTGCCGTTGATTCTTGTAAGCGCAAGGATCTCACCGAAGTCGGTGCCAGGTTACGGCAAGCTGCTGCCGCTGATTCGAGAAACGCTGTCGCACGGAATCATCATCGCGGCGCAAAGCCAGGATGATGCGGATCGTTTCCTCTCTCTCGGTGCGAATCCGTCGCGCACCTGTGTCATGGGCAATATTAAGTTCGATGTCGAGCCCGCTCACGGAGTAGCCGAGAAAGCCGGGGCTCTTCGAGAAGAGCTGTTCGGTAATCGCCCTGTCTGGATTGCTGCCAGCACTCACGAGGGTGAGGAGCAACTCGTCCTCGACGTGCATCGCGACTTGCTCGCCCGCCACGCGGATTTGGTGTTAGTACTCGTTCCGCGCCATCCGGAGCGCTTCGCGGCCGTGCGTGAGTTGATTGAGAAACGCGAAATGAGCGTGGTTGCACGTACTGAGGAGCGGCCTGCCGATGATGCGGCCGTATTTCTGTGCGACACGATGGGCGAAGTTCCGCTTTTTTATGCGGCGAGTGACGTGGCGTTCGTCGCGGGTAGCCTGGTGCCAATTGGTGGGCACAATCTGCTTGAGCCCGCAGCGCTCGGCGTGCCCATTGTCACCGGGCCGTACAACTTCAACTCACAGGACATTGCAGATCTCTTCGAGCGCCTCGGTGCCTGCCGAAAAGTGTCCGGCACCGAAGAACTTGGCGAGGTAATCAGCGAGCTACTGAGGAACCCGGAAGAAGCCGGCAGACTCGGTCGGGCGGGGCAGCAACTTCTTGAGGAGAATCGCGGCGCACTGGAGCGGCTCCTGGTACTCCTGGAGCCGCTTATTAAACACGGGATGCCGGACTAGTTGCCGCCCTGTTTTGCCTCTTCCTCGGCGATCACCTGTTCCGGCGGTTTGCGGGCGGTCAGCCACTTATCGATCTCTTCGAGATCCTGCACCTGCAACGTGCCCGCTGCCTGTTTCAGGCTAAGCGCGTTGAGCAGGTAGTCGTAGCGGCTGCGCTCGTAGTTCGTTTTTGCAAGGTACAAAGCGAACTGCGAATTGAGCACATCCACGATTGTGCGGGTGCCCACATCGAAACCGGCCTGTGTGGCCTCGAGCGCAGTCTGACTGGAGGCAACTGCCTGCTTGAGGGCTTTGACTCGACTCTCCTCGGCAAGCACGCCAAGATAGGCATCGCGCGACAAGCGCTCGGTTTCACGTGTTACGCGCTGCAGTTGTTCGCGCGCTGCTCGATGCAGGTAGACGGCTTCACGAACTCGCGATGAGGTTCCGCCACCGGCAAACAACGGTACATTGAACTGCAAGCTGATCGAGTCAGAATTGATATCGTCAGTGGAGCCATATGGAACTGTAACGGGATCTGAACCGGGAAGCTCTCCAGGAAACGTTGTCGATCCACTGCCATCACTGGTCTGGTTGCCAGTTCTGACTTCGAGGTCGAGTGTGGGGTAATACCCATTGCGCCGAAACGAAATCTCGTCGCGTGCCAGCTTCTCATCCAGTCGGCTGGCAACGAGGCTCAGGTTCTGGCTGAGTGACAGGTCGACCCAGTCGCGCTCCGACTTCTCGGGTCGCCGCAAAGGCATGTCGTCTTTGGGTGCTGACAGCTGCGTAACGTATTCACCGGTGATCTCACGAAGGAATTCGCGCGCCGAGGCCAGTCGGCGCTTGGCACCGATCTCGTCGGCCACTGACTGGTCGTAGGCAGCCTGTGATTCCTGTACATCAGTAATGGCGATCAACCCAACTTCGAATCGCTGTTTAGCCTGCTCCAGCCGCCTTGCAATGGCAGTGCGATCAGCATGGATCGATGTCAGGGTGTCTTCCGCCGCCAGGACGTCGAAATAGCGCTGCGCGACCCGAATAATGAGGTCCTGTTGCGCGGCTTCCCGGACAGCTTCGGCCTTGGTGACTTGTTTGTCTGCGCGTTTGAGGCCGACGATCTGGTCCCAGCGGAATACGGTTTGCCGCAAAGTGACGTTCCAGTTGGCATCGTCGTTGTCACCTTCAAAGCTGAAGTCCGAGTTTATCGCCCGCGAAAAAGTTTGTCCGTCCGACTCGCTCTGGCTCCAGTTGCCACTGGCAGAAATTTGCGGCAAGAGGACACCGCGTGCCTGCGGCTTGGCTTCCAACGCAGCGAGGCGGCGTGCCTCGGCCTCATGAATCTGCGGATCGCTCTGCAGCGCCTGCTGGTAGATCTCCAGCAGCGAGGCAGCGTTGGCGGTCGCCGGTAAGGCCATCACGCTGGCTATGACCAATAAAGTATTGATATTTTTCAATTTTCTCATCTTGTTATGTTCCAGATTGGGGCCGCCATCCGGCGCAAGGTGTTATAGTCTACTATATCACCAAACCAGTTGAAAAGAAGCGCTTCAGATCTTAGATGCAAGACGCAGGCAACTGGTTTCGTGGAAGGATGATTTTTCCTCTGGCCGTTAATTAAAAAAAGAACTGCGGTGGTAAGGCGCCATGGACGAGCGGCGGCAAGTCCGTCTCGAACAGCGAGATCGTCTGCCAGTCGTGCTCATTCGTGCGCTCGATTAGCTTGGCTTCCATCGAGGGCGCGTCGCCAACGACGACGAACAGTCGGCCATGCGCGCTGAGAGCCTCGACATAGCGTGGGTCGAACGACTGTATCGAGCCGGTCAGGGCGATGGCGTCAAATGTCCCATCAGGCAATTCCTGCGTCGCATCCATGCGCAGCAACTCGATATTCTCAATGCCCTCTGCCTCGAGTTTGCGTCGTGCTGACGTGATGAAATCTTTGTGAATATCGATGCTTGTGACATGTCCAGACATCCTGGCGAGGCAGGCCGTCATGAAACCACTGCCGGTTCCGATCTCGAGAACCTGCTCGTCGCCATGCAGCCCCAACGCCTGCAACAAGCGACCTTCGATCGTCGGCGTCATCATGTATTCGCCGTGCGCGAGCGGGATCGCTGTATCGGCGAATGCCAGCGCACTGAATTCTGCGGGCACGAAGTGCTCCCTGGGCAGTTCCATGAGCATTTTGAGGACGTTCTCGTCGTAGACATTCCAGCCCCGTACCTGCTGGTTGACCATCTGCAGGCGCGCGTAATCGGTGTTCATGCTTGTACGACCCGTAACATATTGAAATCAATAAAAAACAATCCTGACTGTCGGTTTCAGGCATCAGCGTGAAACAGTATCTTATGACAGCCAGTTCGGAATTATGGTGAATAGCAGCAGCGGGCTATGTTTGCTGGGATATGCTTACCCGAAGATGCGTCTTAAGCCCCATAAAAAAGCAATCATAACAAATGATTCCCTGCAAACTGACTACTTGATAACCGGGCTCTGAGTGACTTCCACAATTATTATTATCGCACTGGCAACGTTGGCCCTGGTGGCTACCGGTGCGAGCCTGTATCTGTGGTTATCGCGCAGAAAGGTGCGCACGCGCGTATCGCGGCTCAATGAGGAGACGCTCGAGGCCTCGCGCGATGCGTCCGTCGGCCATCGCCTGACGATTCCGAACGACCCGGAAACGGCGCAGCTCGCCCACACCGTCAATCGACTGTTTGATGCACTCGGCGAACGTGATGAGAAAATCCAGGGGCGCGATCGGCTATTCCAGGATTTTGCCGGCACGCTGCCGGAGATCGTCATCATTCACGACGAAAAGATCCTGCTCGCGAACGCGTCCGCCGCGAGCCTTGTTGGACTCGAGCCCCCGCAGCTCGTAGGGCGTGAGATCGCGGATCTCGTCAAGCCGGCCTACCGGGCACTGTTTCGCAAGACCGTTGCCAAGCGGCTGGCCGGCGAGAATGCGCCACGCCGCATTGAGATGCAGCTCATCAATGGCAACCAAACCGGCCTCTGGGTGGAGGCGCAGAGTTCCACCATCGATTTCCGCGGGCACACGGCAATTCTGACGATCGCGCGCGACGTCAGCCACCGCAAGAGCCTCGAGGTGTCGCTGTCGCGCAGCAAGCGCCAGGCGCAGTACACGCTCGAGTCGATCGCCGAGGGTGTCATCACAACGGCCAACGATGGCCGCATCGATTACATGAATCGCGCAGCCGAGACATTGATCGGCACCAATCGCGACGACGCATCAGGTCACCGCATCGGCGAGCTCTTTACGCTGGTCGACGATGCGGACCGCCGACCGCTTGGTGATCCCGTTGAGCGATGTCTTGCCATGCGACGACGCGTCAACATGGGTCGCCATGCCGTGATGGTCAGCGCCGACGGCGAGCACGAACACTCGGTCGAGATAACTGCATCACCCGTGCGTGGCCCGAGCAACAGCATCTCCGGTACGGTTGTCGTGTTCCATGACGTAAGCGAGCTGCGTGGCCTGACAAGAAAGATGTCCTACCAGGCGACGCATGATCCGCTGACGGGCCTGATCAATCGCCGCGAGTTCGAGCGGCGACTGGACGAAGCGATGGACTCTGCACATGCCGAAGAGGCGGTGCACATGTTGTTCTACATGGATCTCGATCGCTTCAAGGCCGTCAATGACAGCTGCGGTCACATGGCCGGCGACAACATGCTTCGTGAGGTCGCCGCACTGGTCAGGGATCAGGTGCGCGACTCGGACTTTGTCGGTCGCCTGGGTGGCGACGAGTTCGGTGCCTTGCTAATCGGTTGCCCGATCGAGAAAGCGCGGCAGATCGCAACAGACATTTGTAACGCGATTTCGGACTACCGTTTCGTCTGGAAAGACAAGATTTTTAATATCGGCATTTCCGTCGGCCTGGTCGAGATCTCGCACGCCAGTGGCACGATTCAGGATGTCATGAGTGCCGCCGACTCGGCCTGCTACATGGCCAAGCAGCAGGGCAGGGGCCAGGTGCACGTCTACTCAGCGCGTGATGAGGCTGTCGCACGCGAGCGAGGTGATATTCAGTGGCTGCGTCAGTTGCAGACGGCGCTGCATGAGGACAGTTTCGAACTTGCGGTTCAGCCGATCATCGCCATGCGCGGCAAAACAGATTCCGGTCCGGCGGTTGAGGTTCTGATCCGTCTCAACGACGGTCATGGTCGCTCGACAGAGTCTGCAGAATTCCTGCGGCCGGCGGAACGCTACCAGATGATGCCGCAGATCGATCGGTGGGTGATCAACGCGACGCTGGCCGCGATCTCGGGCGGCGAAATCAAGCTGCCGGCGCACCGCAGTTGCGCCATCAACCTGTCCGGGCAGACTCTTGGCGACGAGGCATTTCTCGGCTTTGTCGTGGACGCCATGGATCGCTCCGGAGTCGCGCCTTCGTCGGTGTGCTTTGAGGTAACCGAAGGCGCAATCCTGTCGAACGTACAACACGCCCAACGCTTCATCGAGGTGCTGCATGGCATAGGTTGCGAATTTTCTCTCGACGATTTCGGCAGTGGGCTCGGTTCGTTCTCAAGCCTCAAACATGTGCCTATCGACTACCTGAAGATCGACGGCACATATACTCGAAACCTGCGGACGGATCTCGTGAACCAGGAAATGGTCTCCGCGATGGTCAGGCTCGCGCGCACGATGGAGTTCAAGATTGTTGCTGAGCAGGTTGAGCACCAGGACGATTTCGACTGGCTGCGTGACGTGGGTGTCGACTTCGTGCAGGGTTATTTCATCGAAGCGCCGACTCTGCTTGGTACGAGCACGACGGGAACGTATCGGGCCCTCAATCCGTAACTACATTTCGGTCCGGTTCCGCTCATCCAATGAAAAGGCCGCTGGAGAAATCCAGCGGCCCTTTGTTATTGCCAGTCTTGTCGCGCGCAGGGCGCGCTCATACAGGATTAACCAACCAATAGCGGGA
>Ga0316201_10000200_pt1 | contig 29543 bp, 30 predicted proteins | sample CS6wburrow_MG_FD_204516 | JGI IMG/M metagenome (GOLD analysis project Ga0316201, IMG submission 204516) | Coastal sediment microbial communities from Delaware Bay, Delaware, United States - CS-6 worm burrow | ecosystem: Environmental > Aquatic > Marine > Coastal > Sediment | place: USA...
CCGGTTCAGCTGATAATTTTAAAATTCACTATTCACTATTCACTATTCACTATTCACTATTCACTATTCACTATTCACTATTCACTATTCACTATTCACTATTCCTTGCGGTTAAAAAGTGTCATACGGATCAACATCAATCGACCAGCGCACAGCGCGTGCCTGTTTGAGCTGTTGCAGCTGCGGCAGCCACTGGCGCAGTGCGTGGTGCAAGGGTTTGCGGGTTTTTGCCTGCAGCATGATCTGGCTGCGATAACGCCCGGCGCGGCGTTCCATCGGCGCTTTCACCGGGCCGAAGATATCGAGTCCATCGGCTGCCAGCGCGTCGAGCAGGCTGCGTGCAGCACGCATGAATGCATTGCCGGCGTCCTGCTTGATGGCATCGCAGCGCAAAATCACCAGGTGCGAATAGGGCGGGAACGACGCCTGCTCGCGTTCGCTGAGTGCGGCCCCGGCAAAACCTTCGTAGCCATGGTGCAGCAGGGTTTGCAGTAAGGGGTGATCCGGATGATGCGTCTGGATCACGACTTCGCCGGGCTTTTCGGCGCGGCCCGCGCGCCCGGCAACCTGGATAATCAGTTGCGCCAGGTGTTCCGCGGCGCGGAAATCGGTGCTGTACAGCGACTGGTCGGAATCGAGCACACCGACCAGGGTCAGGTTGGGGAAATCATGCCCCTTGGCCAGCATCTGGGTGCCGACCAGGATGCCGCTTGCACCGCTGTGCGCCTCGGCCAGTTTTGCCTGCAGGCTGCCTTTTCGCCGGGTGGTATCACGGTCGATGCGGCTGATCACGGTCTCGGGAAACAGTTCGCGCAAATGGTTTTCGATGCGCTCGGTGCCGCTGCCGATGGCGACCAGTTCACTCGAACCGCAATCGGTGCAGTTCGCCGGCGCGCGGGTTTCGGCACCGCAGTGATGGCAATGCAGCTGCTGTTTACTGTGGTGATAGGTCATGTGCGCGTCGCAGCGCGCGCATTGCGTGGTCCAGCCACAGTCGTGGCACATCAGCAGCGGCGCAAATCCGCGGCGGTTGAGAAACAGCAGCACCTGGCCCTGGTTGTGCAAATGCAGTTTGATACGATCGATCAACAGGGGCGAGAGACCTTCTTGCAGTTTTTGCTTGCGCAAATCCATCAGCTCGATGCGCGCGGTGCGACTACTGCCGGCGCGTTGCGTCAGCTTGTGCAGCATAAAGCGTTGCTGTGCCACATTGTGCAGGCTTTCCAGCGAGGGCGTGGCCGAGCCCAGTAATGCAGGCAGATTCGCTTTGTGCGCACGCACCAGCGCAAGATCACGTGCGTTGTAGCGAAAACCGTCCTGCTGTTTGTACGAACCATCGTGCTCTTCATCGAGAATAATCAGGCCGAGTTCGGGCATCGGGGTAAAAATTGCCGAGCGCGTACCGATCAGCAGGCGCGCTTCACCACTGGCGCTGGCGTGCCAGGCGGCAAATCGCTGGCTGTCGTTGAGTGCGGAATGTGAGACCGCGATAGTGGTGTCGAGACGTTTTTGAAAGCGCTCGGTGAGTTGCGGCGTGAGGCTGATTTCCGGCACCAGCACCAGCACCTGCTTGCCGGCAGCGAGCGCGGCCAGCGCCAGCGCGAGGTAGACTTCGGTTTTTCCGCTGCCGGTAATGCCGTGCAGCAGGTGAATACTGTGCGCGCCGAGATGCGAACTGACCGCGCTGACACACGCCTGCTGTTCGTTATTGAGCGCCGGTGCGGTATCTTTTTCGAGCGGGGAAGGCGCCAGTGCGGACTGTTGTAATTCACGCACCAGCTGTTTTTCCTGTAGCGCGCGCAGTGCTGCGCGCCAGTGGCTGGTGAGATTATTGAGCTGATCAGCATCAAGGCCCGCCGGGTGATCGCTCAATAGTTGCAGTAGCTGAAACTGTTTGGGTGCGCGCCTGAGCTGCGCGGCGATGTCAGCATCACGCGGGTCGGCCGCGGCGATCCAGCGCGACAGTGTGGCGGGTATGTTTTCCCGGCCCTCACGCAGTTGCGCGGGCAGGGCTGCACTGATGACTTCACCCAGTGGGTGCAGGTAATAGCTGGCGGCCCATTGCAATACGTCCAGCATCTCGGATGCGAGCACGGGATGATCGTCGAGCGTGGCTTTTACCGGTTTGAGTTTGGCCACGGGGACATCGCTATGGCTGCCGGTGTCGAGGATGACCCCGATTAGCTGCTGTCTGCCGAAAGGCACGCGCACGCGGCAGCCGGGTTTTAGCGCAGCGGCCCCGGCGGTGGCGGGAACCAGGTAGTCAAAACTGCTATACAGCGGGGCTGGAACCGCGATTTTGAGAATACGCGTGGTTCCGGCGGGTGGTGTTGCAGGGTGTGCCTGGGCAGTGGTATCTGGCATTATCTCAGGGTTTTCGGGCGTGTGTGCCGGCTGTGGCGTTGACGATTCTACTCGTACAGGCCGAAAGTGTTCAAAGTTTCAGCGACTACAGATGGATTTGTAAAGAAATGTAAAACTACCCTCCGGTTTTCCACAGAGCCTGTGGATAACTCTGTGGAAACAAAAAATTACTTGAAATTGGATTGGAAATAATGCAAGTGAATAATAATCCTGGAAAAAAAGATCAGTCACATTATTTCAAGTATATTCATGGAGATACATAATGTGACATTATTATTACAGCCTTAAATGCAACACGTTTGCAGTGTAAAGACTATTGACAAATGCATGTGCATAACTGGCAAAGCAAGATTTTGTTTATTGCTCTAGTTAACGCCAATACTTAAGAAACTATTTAACTATGGTCTGATAAGCCGTTAATTTTATCGAAGAAACCCGAGTTACTCACATTTCCTGTGGATAACTCTGTGGATTGATTAATTTGTTAGTCACAAAAAGTGCGAAAAAAGCAGGCTATTGTTAGATTGGCTGAAATTTAACCATCGTAATAATACTTATATATAACATGTAGTTATAGTTGATGCCTGACGAGCGGCAGTGGATAAGTCGACATTGCCAGGGGCTGGCGCAGGAGCATAAGAGTTTAATAATATGCTTGTGTAAAACTCAGCCAGCTGGCTCTTGGTATAACAATAGCTTAGCTAAAAAATGCAGTGATCCGGGTGGGGCTGTTGAATTATCTCGCCCTGTCATCTCGCGGCGACATTAATAATCATTATGCAGGGTGGCGCAGGCTGTCCTGATAAGGCGAGTGTATGAATATCTGGCAACACATCGAAGCAGACATTGGCCGCGTAACGGCTAAACCGTTCCGGCTGCAACACAACCAGGGCGTCGGCGGCGGCTGTATCAGCCAGGCCAGTCGCATTAGTGATGGTGTGCGAGATTATTTTATCAAGCTCAACCACGCTGCCATGTTGCCCATGTTCGAAGCGGAGGCGCAGGCCTTGTCTGAAATGCTGGCCAGTAACAGTGTGCGTGTGCCCGAACCACTCTGCAGCGGTGCACATGACGGCCAGAGTTACCTGGTGATGGAATACCTGCCGCTCGATGGTCGCGCCAATATGCGACTGCTGGGAGAACAGCTGGCAGCCATGCATCAATTTACCGCAGACCGCTATGGCTGGCATATTGATAACACGATTGGTTCGACGCCGCAGCCAAATAGCCAGGGCCATGACTGGCTCGAATTCTGGCGCGATCAACGCCTGGGTTTTCAGCTCTCGCTGGCGGCACGCAATGGCTATGGTGGCGAGTTGCAAGTCAAGGGTGAACGCCTGCTGGCCGACTTTCCTCTGCTGTTCTCGAGCTACACACCACAGGCATCTATGCTGCACGGTGATTTGTGGGGCGGGAATGCTGGCGGTCTGAAGAATGGAACGCCGGTGATATTTGATCCTGCGCTCTATTATGGCGATCGTGAAGCTGATATAGCGATGACTACATTATTTGGCGGTTTCGGGGCGGATTTTTATGCCGCGTATAACACTGCCTGGCAGCTCGACGCGGGCTATTCTGTGCGTCGAACGTTTTACAATATCTATCACATCATAAATCATCTCAACCTGTTCGGTGGCGGCTACCATGGCCAGGCGATCAGTATGATCGAGCAGGTGCTGGCCGAGCTGAACTGAGGTTATTCCCACCGCGATTGCCTGCTGCTGATCAATAGCGCCATACTGTATGCGCGTACTAAACATCTGCTTTATAACAAGTAGTAACAGCCTGACGCCGTCAGTCGTATCACCTGCGTGTGTTGTGCCGCTTGATTACACGTGCGATGAACCGTTCGAGGTTTTCTATAGATTCAAGCGCGCTGTCTTCGATGACAGGCAGGTCGGGAAACCGGTTACAGAATTCACGCGCAAATAACCCGCGCCCGGTTTCGGTTATGCAACGGCCCTCAATAAACACCGGTGTAGTGTGCAGGCCACAGCTCGGTGAACGGCTCTTGAAAACATAACCATCGAGTTGAGAGAGCTGATCCAGCCTGTGGCGGGTGTATTCAAGAATCTGTTCGGTCACATCCAGCGCTGGGTCATCACGTCCGGTCATGCGTGGTGAATGTATGTCACCGCTGAGCTGGACTGGCGGACGCGGCACGCCCAGGCCGGCTTCAACTTCAGGGCAAACCGGTACCAGGGTGAAAATCGATGCCAGGTGCTCGACCACGACACGGCTGGTTTTGCACTTTGCATCGTAGCGTACCCGGTCACCTAGCAGGCACTGGCTGACGCCCAGGTCTGGCCTGGCGGATATGCTGCGTGCCTTAGAGCTACTTTTTCGCACCCATGGCCAGCGCACGTTCACGCGAATGTTTTTCTTCAATCGCGCGTTTGCCGGCATCCCAGCTCGGCATGGTTTCCGGCCAGCCGAACATGTGCGCAGTCAGCACTTCACACAGGGCATCGATATGGTCCTCGCGGTCGTTGAGTGCTGGAATATAGCGATAGTGTTCACCGCCGGCTTTTAAAAATACCTCGCGGTTGTCCATGTCTACTTCCTCGAGGGTTTCGAGGCAGTCAGCGGAAAATCCGGGGCAGATAATATCGATAGATTTCACCCCCTGTGCGGGCAGTGCTTCCAGGGTTTTGTCGCAATAGGGTTGCAGCCAGGGTTCACGACCAAAGCGTGACTGGAAGACCACCATCCACTCACCCTCTGCCAGTTCCAGTTTTTCAGCGACCAGCCGCGCGGTTTTCTGGCAGTGGCAGAAGTAAGGGTCACCATTATCGAAATAACGTTGTGGTATGCCGTGGAACGAGAACATAAGTGTCTGCCCACGCGGGTGTTTTGCCCAGTGTTCGCGAATGCTGCTGGCCAGCGCATTGATGTATTTGTCGTGATCATGATAGTGATTAATGAAGCGCAAATCGGGCAACCAGCGCCAGCTGGATAATACATTGGCGACTTCATCGAACACCGACGCCGTGGTGGTGGCGGAGTACTGCGGGTACATGGGCAACACCAGGATGCGGCGGGCACCGGCGCGGCGCAGGGCTTCCAGCGAGCTGCGGATTGAAGGTTTGCCGTAGCGCATCGCAAGATCCACCAGCAGGTTACCGCGAAAGCGTTTATGCAGGTGCTGTTCAATCGCGCGTGTCTGGAGTTTCGAGGTGGCTACCAGGGGTGAGCCCTGGTCAGTCCATACTTTTGCATAGGCGCGCGCTGAACGCCGCGGTCGAATCCGCAGGATAACGCCGTGCAATATCAGCCACCATAGCGGGCGTGAGAGTTCGACCACGCGGGGGTCCCATAGAAACTCGCCGAGGTAACGGCGCAGCGCCGACGCCGTCGGTTTTTCGGGCGAGCCCAGGTTGACCAGCAGGATGCCGAGTTTTTCTTTTGAGCCGTGTTGGTAGTGTTCTGCTTTCACGTAAATATCATGTAGTTAGTGTTTGCGCGTAGGGTGACAGATTCGTATGTCATGCACAAGATGCCGACTGCGCCACAATGGTTCAACAGCCACAATGTTTGCTGTAACATACGCGCACTTTGGTGGCCTGCGGAAAATCGTGCACTGCAGCAGGCTGGCAACACGCAATCAGGCAGGAATGCCTGTACGCGACTACACTGTTTTTTCGCCCTGTTTTTGCTGGAGTCTGCAAATGCCAATTCGACTGGCAGTACCGAACGAGATTGTGCCCGGTGAGCGCCGCATTGCGCTTGAGCCGGGTATTGCCAAACGCCTGATTGATCTGGGTGTTGAAGTCTGCATGGAAAAAGGCGCGGCACTGTCTGCACATTTTTCTGATGCGGCATTCGAAGGTGTGAAAATCATCGATACCCCCGCCGAGCTGTATAAAGGGGCCGAGATCATCTTCAAGGTGCAGCCGCCGACACTGGAAGAACTCGACCTGATCGATGACGGTGCCGTCATCGTGGGTTTTATGGCGCCGCACAAGAACGAAGACGTGACGCAAAAAATGTGCGAGAAACATATCACCGCGCTGGCGATGGAACTGGTGCCGCGCATCACCCGCGCACAGTCGATGGATGCGCTGTCCTCGCAGGCGGCCATCGCAGGCTATAAAGGTGTGCTCATGGGCGCCGACCTGGCCAGCGTGTTTTTCCCCATGCTGACCACCGCCGCGGGCACGATTCGCCCGGCGCGGGTGCTCATCATCGGTGCCGGTGTTGCGGGCCTGCAGGCGATTGCTACCGCCAAACGTCTCGGCGCTATTGTTGAAGCCTACGATGTGCGCTCAGCCACCCGCGAGCAATGCGAATCACTGGGCGCCAAGTTTGTCGATACCGGTGTCAGTGCCGACGGCGAAGGTGGTTATGCGCGCGAACTCACAGAAGAAGAAAAGCAGAATCAGCTCGATGTGCTGTCGAAGCATGTGTCGCAAAGCGACGTGGTGATTACCACGGCGGCGATCCCGGGCCGGCCATCACCCAAAATTATCAGCCGCGAGATGGTCGCCAATATGAAAGTCGGCGCTGTGATTGTCGACCTTGCCTCGGAAGGCGGCGGCAACTGTGAACTCACCGTGCCGGGTGAAACCATCGAATTTGAAAGCCGTGTCACTATTCACGGCCCGCTTAATGTTGCCAGCCAGACACCGGTGCATGCCAGCGAAATGTATGCCCGCAACCTGTTCAACCTGATGTCGCCGTTTATCAAGGACGGTGAACTTGCACTCGACTGGAATGACGAAGTTCTGGCCAAAACCGTGCTCACCTGCGAGGGTGAAGTCAAAAGCGAGCGTTATCGTCGCGAGGAGATCACCAAATGATAGAAGGCTTCACTGCGCTCTATATATTCATGTTATCGGCGTTTACCGGCTACGAGGTGATCAGCCGCGTACCGGTCATTTTGCACACGCCGTTGATGTCCGGTTCTAACTTTGTGCACGGCATTGTGCTGGTCGGCGCGATGATTGCGCTGGGTCATGCAGAAGGCACGCTGGAACTGGCGATTGGTTTTTTTGCGGTGGCACTCGCCGCTGGCAACGCGGTAGGTGGCTATGTCGCCACCGTGCGCATGCTTGACATGTTCCAGATCAGCAAGAACAAGAATAAAAATAAAGGGGCTGCTGCATGAGTCTCGCGATTAATATTGTTTATTTTCTTACCGCGGCGATATTTATTATCGGGCTGAAGCAGATGTCGTCACCGGTGACGGCTCACCGCGGCGTGGTCTGGGCGGGTGTCGGCATGGTAGCGGCCACGCTGGTCACTTTCGGCTCGCCCGAAATCGAACTCGGTAACAACATCAACCTGGTCCTGATGGTCAGCGCGATTGCCGTGGGTTCGGCCGTGGCGTGGATTTCAGCCAAAAAAGTCGCCATGACCGACATGCCGCAGATGATTGCGCTGTACAACGGTATGGGTGGCGGTGCAGCCGCGGCGATTGCGGCGGTCGAGCTGGTTAAGCTGTCTACCCATGGCCAGGCAGATGTCGCGGACCACGGCCTGGTGGTGCAGGTACTGGCAGTGCTGGGCGGACTCATCGGTGCGGTATCATTCTCCGGTTCGGCGATTGCATTTGCCAAGCTGCAGGGCCTGATGAAAAAGACCTTGCGCCTGCCGGCGCATCAGCTGATGAATATTGCGCTGTTCGTCGCAGTGTGTGTTTTCGGTTACTGGGTCGCGACAGATCACCCGGTGAGCGCAGATCACGTGTTCTGGTTCTTTATCATCGCGCTGGTGCTGGGCGTGATGCTGACCCTGCCGATCGGTGGTGCCGATATGCCGGTGGTGATTTCATTATTCAACGCACTCACCGGCCTGGCGGTCGCCTTTGAAGGCTTCGTGCTGGATAACGCGGCGATGATTATTGCCGGCACCGTGGTCGGTTCATCGGGTACCCTGCTCACCCAGTTGATGGCCAAGGCCATGAACCGGCCGATTTCCAACGTGCTGTTCAGCAGCTTCGGCAGTGACGGTGGTGCCGCGGCCGAAGAATCTGTCGAAGGCAGCATGAAAGAAATCCAGGCCAATGACGCTGCCATCATGATGGCCTATGCCTCGAAAGTGATCATCGTCCCGGGCTATGGCATGGCAGTGGCGCAGGCACAGCATAAATTGAAAGAGCTGGAAGCCCTGCTGGAAGAGCGAGGTGTGACCGTGAAATATGCGATACACCCGGTCGCCGGGCGCATGCCGGGCCACATGAACGTATTGCTGGCCGAGGCGGGCGTGGATTATGACAAGATTTTCGATCTGGATGAAATTAATTCAGACTTCGCGACCGCCGATGTCGCGCTGGTGATCGGGGCCAATGACGTGGTCAACCCGGTCGCGCGCAGCAACCCCGACAGCCCGATTTATGGCATGCCTATCCTCAACGCCGACAAGGCCATGAACACGATCGTGATCAAACGCGGCAAGGGTTCGGGTTTCTCCGGAATCGAGAATCATTTGTTCTATGCTGACAATACCCGCATGCTCTACGGCGATGGCCAGAAAGCCGTGGCCGAGCTGATCGCCGGGGTCAAGCAGCTGTAAGCTTGCATGTACCCGGGATTATGCAAGCTCACAGCTGTTGCAGCCATAAACTGAGCTGCCCGTAATAGCTGTCTGCCATACCGCTGCTAACGGCGGCAATGTTCAGCAGCATCATCACGGTTGAAAAGGTAAGCGCAACTATCATTTTTTTTTCAAATTTGCTCATGGCGGTGCTCCATTTGTTCTGCAGGTGTCATTGGGTGCAGTGTTGCGGTTGAGGGCACACCTTCGAAGCCTGCGTCACTAACGACTACAGCAATTCCTGTGCCATTTCCTCGTCGAATTATAAAATCCAGTTATTACAATGACTTTGCGCTGAGCGGACGATTTTGTGACAGTGCTTAACTCAGCAGATGCGCACTGATGACGTGCGCTTCGCGAAAAAATAGTGCAACTAAACATGGGCTTATGCTGATTTTTGGAAAATATCCTGAATCTCAGCGGGACTTCGCTTAGAATCAGGCGCAACAGTGCAAAGAGGGAGGAAACAATGCGAAGCATTCTGGTTCTGAACGCCAAGGGCGGGTGCGGCAAGAGCACCATTTCAACCAACCTGGCCAGCTACTATGCCTGGGAACTCGAGCAGAAAGTCGCGCTCGCGGATTATGATCCACAGGGTTCGAGCATGGCCTGGCTGGAAGCGCGCGGCGAAGAATGGCCTGCCATCGAAGGCATTGCAGCCTGGAAAGACCCGGTGAAACCCTCACGCGACACCGATGTGCTGATCATGGACGCACCGGCACGGGTGCATGGTGCCGAGCTCACCGCGCTATTACGCAAGGCCGAGACCGTGCTGTTCCCGATGTTGCCGTCACCCATCGACATGCGCGCGGCGACCGCCTATATGGAAGAACTGCTGGCATCGGGGCGTGTCGATCGCAACGAGGTCAAGGTCGGTATTATTGCCAACCGCGTGCGCGAAAACACCATCATCTTTGCCGAGCTCTACGATTTCATCAAAAAAATGAAAGTACCGTATGTTGCCACCCTGCGTGACACGCAAAACTATATTCGCGCCGAAGAACGCGGCGTAGGCATTTTTGAAATGGCACCGTCCCAGGTAGCGCAGGATATCGAAGACTGGGAGCCGCTGGTGAAATGGTTAAAGAGCAAACGCAGTCGTGCCTGATGTCTTTTGGTTAACGCTGAGGCCCTCACCGGGCCGGTTATCAGGCTTATCCTTTAGTCACCGCTGAGCATGGCCGAAATTTATACTGTCATCGCATTTTTTGCAGGCCTGCCTTTGCTGTTTATCGGCTGGATCTGGAGTATCGTGGTTGCCAAAGAAGTCAGCGCCAAATGGCTACTGGCGATGATATTTCTGTTTCTGTTCGCGCTTCCCGCGTTTTCATTACTCTACTGGCAACGCATCAAGTGGCCGTTTGTGATCACTTCGATCGGCATGCTGCTGTTGCTCGGTACCCTCATCGTTGTTCCCTGATTTTCAGCGGTTCTTTTTATTCATTCTTAGTGTTGTTTAATGATGTTCGTCGCCAGCTCGCTTGCTCAATTTCGCCAGGTTTTTAGTGAAGGTCTTGCGCGCATGCTGGCGCCTGACGAACCCGGCGCCTATATCCTCGCGCTGGCCAACAGTTTGCAGTCGGCAGAATTGCGCGCGCAACTTGCGGCTGCGCTGAGTGCAAATTTTGCAGAGCTCAAACGTGGGTTTGAAGCCGGGCGACTCGATATTACTGCTGATGACAGGGAGGTGTTTCAGCAACTGCTGGCGATAAACCCACAGGCGCTGGAGACAAACCGCAAGATGCAGGCGGGTGACTGGGCAATACAGTTAAACAGTATGCGTGCGCTACGTCCGCCGCGCGCTGCATCGCAGACAGTGACCCGGCTCACCCGCGCATTTGATGCCGATAAGTTTAATTTCAACAAGCCGTTCCTGCGCCCTGAAATATTGTGGCAAGGCATGTGGCAGGGTAATGAACTGCGGGTGCTGTATAACAAGTTTCCGCTGGCACCCTGGCATATGCTCATTGTGCCAAACCCGGCGCTCGGGCATGCGCAATTTCTAACGGCTGACTATCATTTCATGGCGGCGCAGCTGGTGCTGCAACAGCAGGCGGCGCTCACCGGGCTGACCCTGGGATACAACAGCCTCGGTGCGTATGCCTCGGTGAATCATCTGCATTTTCATGGCGTGATCCGCGAACGTGCATTCCCGGTTGAATCCAGGCAATGGAAACATCATGGCGGACATCGGGCGTATCCCCTGTCACTCTGCTGGTTTGAATCTGCCGAGGCCAGCTGGGATGAAATCGAGCGGCTGCATGCTGCATCGCAGGCCTACAACCTGTTGTACACGCGGCAGGGTATTTATGTCATGGCGCGCCAGTTTCAAAACAGTGTTGAAGTGCCCGCCATCATGCGCGGCGCGGGCTGGCCTGAGTTGTGCGGCGAGGTGACAGTGACTTCGATGGCCGATGTTGAGGGCGATACGGCAGATAATATTCAGCGCGGCCTGGGTCTGTTGAGCGTCAAGAAATAAACACGCGGGCAATACAGACTTCATTTCCTGACATATACCCCGGCTGCTCAGGCTTCAATATGCTCACCCGGTTGCAGGTTCCCCAGTGACCAGTGTCCAATCTGCGTGCGCACCAGCCGCAGCGTAGGATAACCGACGGCTGCTGTCATGCGCCGGACCTGCCGGTTGCGGCCTTCGCGCAATTTTATTTCAATCCAGCTAGTTGGAATGTGTTTGCGTTCGCGTATCGGTGGCGTGCGTGGCCACAGCCGGGCAGGTGGTTCTATGTGTTTGGCTGCGGCAGGTTTTGTCGGGCCATCTTTCAGTGTGATGCCGTCACGCAGTTGTTGCAGTGCGGTTTCATCGATCGTGCCCTCGACCTGTACCCAGTAGGTTTTCTCGGTTTTAAATTCCGGGTCGGCAATGCGCTGCTGCAGTTTGCCGTCATCAGTGAGTATTAACAGGCCTTCACTGTCACGATCGAGCCGGCCCGCGGCATAGATGCCGGGTATTTTGATGAAGTCAGCCAGCGTGCTGCGGCCTTCATGGTCGGTGAACTGGCAGAGCACATCGTAGGGCTTGTTAAACAGGATAATCATCACAGGTAAATAAATATCTATACAGACACCGGTCCCTCTGTGTTCTTTGTGGCAAATGTTTTTAAGCGGGCTGCAGATTCAACCAGCGTTCGCGTCTGCCGGCGCCGGCATTAAGCAGTTCAAACATGGTTTCCAGTGCGTGTGGATTGGTGCCGCTCCATTTCAGATCTGACCTCGGCCCCTTGAACTCGGCGTCGGTTACAATGGTAGTGAGCAGCTTGTTCAGCGGTAGCATCGACTGGTGTTCCTCGACCAGTTTCTGAATACGCGCCGAGCCACGAAATTTCATTTTTGAAATATGTTCAATGTTTTCGAGTACATGCTCAATGCCGGGGTATTTTTTCAGCAGGTTTGAGGCCATCTTGTAGCCTATGCCCGGGATACCGGGAATATTATCGACCGCGTCACCCGATAGCGCCAGCAGGTCAGCGATGAGTTCGGGCTGAACGCCGAAGGTTTTTTCCACGTCGCGGTAATGCATGATTTTATCGCGCGCATAATCCCACCAGATATCGCCGGGTTTGATTAGCTGGGCGAGGTCCTTGTCGGCACTGAGGATGACAATGCTGAAACCTTCAGCGCGCAAGTTTGTCGCAAGCGTGCCGATAATATCATCAGCCTCAAAGCGATTGCTGGAAAAATCGGCGATCCCGGCAGCACGACAAAAATCACGGCAGTGTTTGAACTGGCGTTTGAGTTCGACCGGTGCTGGCGGACGATTGGCTTTATACTCGGGATAGAGTTGACGGCGGTAAGAATCGGTCTGTTTGGCGTCAAACGCGCAGGCAATGTATTCGGGCTTTTCGAGTTCGATCAACTGGTGCAGAAATTCGGTGAAACCGTACACTGCGTTGGCCGGCTCGCCATTGGCATCCGTCATTTCATCAGAATAGCCGTGCCAGCCGCGAAAGATATAAATACTGGTATCGACCAGGTAGGCACGCTTGGTGCTGGAAGTAGTGAGTGGATCCATGGCCGGCATTGTACCCCTGAAATGCGGGCGGCGACAGAATTCGATGGCTGGATGCATCTGGCTCACTGGGCGGGCGCCCATATTTGAGACTTCATTTGCCAGTGTTAAAAATGTATGATCACGCATCATGGATGCGACAAACCGGGAAAAGCTGAATCAAAATGTCTGCAACAACAAATAAAATCGTCATCGAGCTCTCGAAAAAAGGCAGCCGGCTGTTCCGCAAGGGCGACTATGAAGCTGCGCGTGCCACCTATATAGAAGCCCGCGAAATCGATGCTGAAAACCTCTACGTGCTTTCCGGGCTGGGCGATGTTTATCGTAAATTATGCGATTTCGTCAAATCGGCTGAATGTTACGATGCGGTGCTCAAGCTGGACCCTAAAAACGTGTTTGCACTGCGCGGTGCAGGTGATGCGCGGCGTGGCCAGCAGCATCCTGACAAGGCGGTTCCATTCTGGTTGCGCTACCTGGAAATTAATCCCCGCGACAGCCATGTCATGGTGCGCGTTGCCGATGCCTTCTACAAAATGAACCGTACCGATGATGCGATTGATTTTTACCAGCAGGCACTGGAAGTGCGGCCACATGATGCGTTTGCACTGATGGGGCTGGGCAATGTTTATTATGCGCAACACGATGATGTGAATGCACTGCGCTGCTTCGAAGAACTGATGAAGCACAACGATACCCATAACGTGGTGGTGATGACCATGCTGGGCAACATCTACCGTCGGCGCAAAGAATTCGACCGTGCCATGGACCAGTACAAGCATGCGCTGGAGCTTGATCCGCAAAACAATTTTGCACTGTTCGGCATGGGTGACTGCTATCGCGGCAAGCTTGATCTCAACCAGGCGGTATTCTGGTGGGACAAGATCCTCGAACGCGAGCCTGAAAACCAGGCCTTATGGACACGCGTGGGCGATGCGCTGGTCAATCTGGACAGGCACGATGATGCCATCCTGCATTATGAATCCAGCCTGAACAGCGGCCATGATTTATACGCCCTGCTGGGACTGGCGCGGGTCCGGGTCAAAACCGGGGACCTGGCCCTTGCTATGAAGCATTGCGAACAGGCGCTGGCGCATGACAGGGATCATCCGCGTGTGCTGGAAGAAATGGCAAAGCTGCACGAAATGGCGGGTGATAGCGCTGCGGCTGCCAGCTGTCGTGCACGCATCAAAGCAGATTAGGCAGCGCGATTTCTCGCCCCTCAATTACCTTGCAGAGTCCGACACAACAGTGTATTTCTGACGTCGTAAGCACAGCTCGGCAGCGCCCTGCTATGACGACATTCATCTCATCCTCCGGGCCATGTCTGTTCTGACACTCGCGAGTATTGTTCTTGCGCTCACGGGCACCTTTCTCTGTTACAGCGGAATCAGGCGTTTGCTGCAGCGCCGACCACTGGCAGCGCTCAACCGGGAACTGATCGGCCTGTTGCTATTGCTGCTGGCAGGCTTCAGCTTTTTACTGGCATCCAATCTTTACCTCTACGACCGGCTGGTGTTCGAAGCCCCGGTGGCTGAAATTGAATTCACTCGCCTGGGTGATCAGCATTTCTCTGCACAGCTCGATTATGTTGCGGGGATGACGCCACAACGCTATGACATGCACGGTGATGAATGGCGGCTCGAAGCGCAGATGTTGCTCTGGCACGGCTATGCCAGCCTGCTCGGGCTGGATGCGCAGTATCGCCTGCATCGCCTGAGTGGCCGTTACACACAAACCAGTGATGAACTGGAACTGCAGCGCAGTGTTCATGCGCTGGGGGAAGAGCCGAAGCTGGATTTATGGCAGGTCGCCAGTCGCCACCATGACATCATGGGGGTGTTTGTCGATGCCGCCTACGGCAGCGCGGTATTTTTGCCCATGTCTGACGCGGCGCGTTACCAGATCAGTATCAGCCGCAGCGGGCTGGTGGCGCGACCGATCAATGAATCAGCCCGGCAGGCTGTCAGCCACTGGATTGGCCTCTGAGCGAGTGGCCAGTTCCGATGTCGACGCGGCGCGGCGTTGCGCCAGCATCAGATAAAACACCAGTGCACCGCCCCCTGCCAGCAGGTGTTTTAACGAATGCCCGCTAAACCCAGTGTATTCAAAAACAGTGTGGTCATGATGCTCGGCAACTTTGGCGGCCAGGTAGAGGCCAAACATGCCCCAGAAATAAGCGCTGTGGGTGTATCTCGAATTGAACAACAGCAAGATCAGCGGTGTCAGCAATACCGGTAGAAACTGCACCAGGATGTAGGCGCGCATATCGCCCTGCTGCCGGATCTCTGTGTAGTGCCAGTACAGTACGGATAACACACCTGCCAGCAGCAACGGCCATAGCAGCATGCGGGCGGTGCGCACACTGATGTGTTCAGCGAGCACAATAATAAAAAACGACATGAAAGCCAGCGTCATCGGCAGGCGATCCCAGGTCAGTGAGCTGGTGTCGGGCGCAAGATGGTAGTACGCAGAGCCAAACCCGGTGAGCAGGATGCCGAGAAAAAATCCCGGGTAAGCGAGCCCGATTTCGCTGACCCCGGGTATCTGCCTGCGTGCCTGCCAGCACAGCTTCAGGCCGAGCAGGCCGCTCAGCACAAAGGCCAGGTTTGATACCACATTCCAGAAATTTGCCACACCCAGCAGTGGGCGCTGGTCGGCAAACAGGTGGTAGGCGGGATCCTGCGCGATCGGTTCCAGTAGCAGGGCCGTGGCAACGCAGATCAGGCATATGGCGATCAGCCAGTAATGATTTATCGAGTCACGCATGGTGTTATTTCCCTGTGTCTCTGGCGCATAAAAGCACCCTGTCCGACTATTTGAAGGTCTATTGATGATCTTGCCAGAATTATTTGTAGCGAAACATATGACTAAAGTGCAATTCTGCGTGTGTTTGACACAGGTCGTCTATATAATGGCCGCCTTATACGTCGTTTACCCCCACTTTGAGATCCCATTTTGAGCGCAAAACTTCGCAATATCGCCATTATTGCCCACGTTGACCATGGCAAAACCACGCTGGTTGATGAACTTTTAAAACAGTCCGGTACCGTTGATACCCGGGTAGACATGGATTCCTGCGTGATGGACTCCAATGACCAGGAAAAAGAGCGTGGTATCACCATTCTGGCGAAAAATACCGCGATCAAGTGGAATGACTACCGTATCAATATCGTCGATACCCCCGGGCATGCCGACTTTGGTGGCGAGGTAGAGCGGGTACTTTCGATGGTCGATTCTGTACTGCTGCTGGTCGATGCCCAGGAAGGCCCGATGCCGCAGACCCGGTTTGTCACCCAGAAAGCGTTTGCCATGGGATTCAAACCCATCGTGGTGATTAACAAGGTCGATAAACCCGCGGCACGCCCGCACTGGGCACTGGACCAGACCTTTGATCTGTTCGACAAGCTGGGTGCAACCGATGAGCAGCTGGATTTTCCGGTGATCTATGCCTCGGGTATTGGCGGCTATGCCGGCCTCGAAGAAAGTGTTCGCAGCGGTGATATGACGCCATTGCTGGAAGCCATTATTGAATTTGTGCCCGCCCCCGATGTGGACGAGGATGCGCCGTTCCAGATGCAGGTCAGTTCGCTGGACTACAACTCCTACGTCGGCGTCATTGGTATTGGCCGCGTCAAGCACGGCAAAGTCAAACGTAACCAGGCACTGAGCCTGGTCGACCGCAAGGGCAAGGTGCGCAATGGCGTGCGAATGCAGCAGATCCTGGGTTTCCACGGTCTCGAGCGGGTCGAAGTCCCGGAAGCCAGTGCCGGCGATATTATCTGTTTTAGCGGTATCGATGGCCTCAATATCTCCGACACATTGTGTGACCCGGAACACGTGGTCGCGATGCCGCCATTGTCGGTCGACGAGCCCACCCTGAGCATGATGTTCCAGGTCAACAATGGTCCGCTGGCAGGTAAAGAAGGCAAGTATGTGACCTCGCGAAATATTTCAGACCGACTCGAGCAGGAGCTGATACACAATGTTGCGCTGCGTGTTCAGCCGGGTGAAACCGGGGATAAATTCCGCGTTTCGGGCCGTGGTGAATTACATCTGTCGGTGTTGATTGAAAACATGCGCCGTGAAGGCTTTGAATTATGCGTTGGTCGCCCCGAAGTGGTCATCAGGGAAATTGACGGCAAACAGTGCGAACCCTACGAGCAACTCACCGTCGATGTGCCGGAAGATTCACAGGGCACGGTCATGGAAAGGCTCGGCAAGCGGAAGGCCGAACTCAAAAATATGACACCCGACGGCCACGGTCGCGTGCGCCTCGATTACATTATTCCCACCCGCGGCCTGATTGGTTTTCGTACCGAGTTTTTGACCGCCACCCAGGGCAATGGCCTGCTGTACAACGTGTTCGACAGTTACGGTCCCAAGCTCAACATGGAAATCGGCCAGCGCAGCAAGGGCGTGCTGATCTCGAATGGCGCGGGCAAGGCATTATCATATTCAATTTATAATTTGCAGGAACGTGGCAGCATGTTCCTGTCGCACGGCGATACCGTGTACGAAGGCATGCTGGTGGGCATTCACGCGCGCGACAATGACCTGGTGGTGAATCCGCTAAAAGGCAAACAGCTGACTAATGTGCGCGCATCGGGTACTGATGAAGCACTTACCCTGACCACGCCGATCAAAATGACGCTGGAACAGGCGCTGGAATTCATCGATGATGACGAACTGGTCGAGGTGACCCCGTTGTCGATACGCATGCGCAAAAAGCTGCTCACCGAAAATGAGCGCAAGCGCGCTTCGCGAGCGGCATCCTAGGCCGGCGAGGGTCGAAAAAATAGTTGGTCGACTTTTTTCCAGATATGGTTGTATAATCGGGGCGCAATAAAGGATATGGCAATATTTATGTTTGCCGCAAAGAAGTCCCGCCGTAGCGTATCTTCCTGCAACGCATAAGTAATACCGTCTCTCTATGCAATACGCCCTGACCGGCAATGATTAATTATTAATACAGGTTTTAAAGATATGTCTACTACTACTGGCACAGTTAAATTCTTCAACGAGTCAAAAGGCTTCGGTTTCATTTCTCAGGATAATGGCCCGGACGTTTTTGTTCATTTCAGCGCTATCCAGTCTGACGGTTTCAAAACCCTGAAGGAAGGACAGAAAGTTGAGTTTACTGTTACCCAGGGCCAGAAAGGTCCGCAGGCAGAAAATGTAGTTGCTGTTTAATACCAGCTACTTTTTCTAAAACTATAAAAAACGCCGTTTACCGCATCGCGGTAACGGCGTTTTTTGCTTTCAGCCGGCTATTAATTCGGTCAGCTGATGCTAGCTCGTCTGTTTCAGCAGGCCGATATCTTTTTTCACCAGGGCTGCTGAATTATGGAACAGCGCAGTTTCTTCGTCGTTCATGTCGAGGCTGATGACTTTTTCCATGCCGTTGATGCCGAGCACCGCCGGCACGCCGATGGCGATCCCGCTAAGGCCGTATTCACCTTCGAGCACCACGACCGTGGGCAGAATGCGTTTGCGATTATGTACGATCGCATCCACCATTTCAGCGACCGATGCCGCGGGTGCGCCGTAGGCGCTGCTGTTCTGGCGCAATGCAAGAATTTCTGCGCCACCGTTGCGCGTGCGTTCGACAATTTCGTCGAGTTTTGCCTGTGACAGAAAGTGTGAAATCGGGATCCCCGAAATCGTGGTGTAGCGCATGATCGGCACCATGGTATCACCGTGGCCGCCGAGCACCATGGTATTGATATCCTGGGTGGAATAGCCGGTTTCCATGGCGATGAAACTTGCCATGCGGCTGGAGTCGAGTACCCCGGCCTGGCCGAATATGCGATTACGTGGCCAGCCGGTTTGAATAAAGGCATGGTAGGTCAGCACGTCCACCGGGTTGGAGACAAATAACAGCATGCTGTCGGGTGCATATTTATGCACGCCTTCGAGCACGGTATCAATAATTGCAACATTGCTCTCCAGCAGGTCCGAGCGTGACATACCAGGCTTGCGCGGCAGGCCGGCGGTGATCACGACCATGTTGGAATCTTTGAGCAAAGTGTAATCGCTGCCGCCATAGAGGCGGGTATCGAATTGACACAGGGGCGCAACCTCCTGGATATCCAGTGCGGCACCTTCAGCGGCACCTTCACGTACATCAATCAGTGCAATTTCTCGACACAGATCGTTGCCGGCAATGAATTGTGCGGCAGATTCGCCGACGCGACCTGCGCCAACAATGCTGATTTTGTTCATGCAGCCTCCTTCCAGTTATTGATCTTAACTATAGGCCTGAATGAGGCCAGCAGGGTAGTTTCACGCCATCAAAACGTAAAAACTCGTCGCTGTATAAATACATAAGGAATACCCGCAGCCGCAACCCGTGCACGTGTAAGCCGCGGTCTGATTAAGCTGCTGCCGGTTATGCGCAGTTTCTACCGCGCGGTACACTGGCTAAGACGCAATGCCGATAAACATCAGGCGATGTCCCTGGCCTTGTCTACAGCGGGGAATTTTCGCGCCAGTCCAGTGGCGATAGCGGCCCTGGAGACAGCGGCTGGAATGGTGTCAATCAGGCGCGGGTCGACCGGTTTGGGGATGATGTATTCGCGTCCAAAGCTCAGTGTATCCAGCCCGTAGGCCTGCAGTACCTGTTTTGGAATCGGCTCACGTGCAAGTTGTGCCAGTGCGTGCACCGCGGCAATCTGCATCGCCTGGTTAATGCCACTGGCGTGGGCATCGAGGGCGCCGCGGAAAATGTACGGAAAGCCAAGTACATTATTCACCTGGTTGGGGTAATCACTGCGCCCGGTGCCCATGATGAGATCATCGCGTGTGAGATGTGCGAGCTCGGGCAGGATTTCCGGATCGGGATTGGACAGCGCAAACACCACCGGCCGCGGTGCCATGCTGGCGAGCATGTCAGAGCTCAGCAGATCAGGGCCGGAAACGCCAATGAAAACATCCGCGTCGCGCATCGCATCTGCCAGCGTGCGTTTGTCAGTATCGAGGGCAAATTCCTGCTTGTATTCATTCAGGTCATCGCGGCCTGCGTGGATCACGCCCTTGCGATCAACCATGTAGAGGTTTTGCACACAAGCACCGAGTGCTTTTAATAAACGCATCGAGGCGATACCGGCAGCGCCCGCACCGAGACAGACAATCCTGATGTCATCAATTTTTTTGTGCTGTAACTCGATCGCATTGATCAGGGCCGCCGCAATAATAATGGCGGTACCGTGCTGGTCATCATGAAATACAGGAATATCGAGTTGTTCACACAGTGCGCGCTCGATTTCAAAACAGGCCGGGGCAGCAATGTCTTCGAGATTAATACCGCCGAACGTCGGTGCGATGTTGCGCACGGTATCGATAAAGGCCTGTGGAGATTGCGCATTCACTTCGATATCAAACACATCGATATCGGCAAACGCCTTGAATAATACCGCCTTGCCTTCCATCACCGGTTTGCTCGCCAGCGGGCCGATATTGCCCAGCCCCAGTACCGCACTGCCGTCACTGATGACCGCGACCAGGTTGCCCTTGCCGGTGTAGCTGTAAGCGGCAGCAGCATCACGCGCGATGGCACGGCAGGGTTCAGCCACGCCCGGGGTATAGGCCAGCGACAGGTCGAGCTGGCTGGTGCAGGGCTTGGTAATAGCGGTGGCGATTTTTCCAGGCTTTGGACTGGCGTGATAATCCAGTGCTTTTTGTTTGAATGAGAAGCTCATGCTGAGTGTATTTTATGCGTGAAAAAAATCAGCATTCTAGTCAATAGATACTTACCCGGCTGTCACCCACATGGGGTAGTGCAGACGGGCAGTCAAAGAATGCGAAAATTATCCGGGTGGCGTAGTTGCAGATAAAACCGGGTGTTCGCGGAAGATTTTCTCGGGTGCAGCCAGCCCCGAACTTCGATGGTTTTACCGGGCAGTGATTCGAGCATGCGCGGTGAAAAGTTGTCCAGGTCTGCGGTCTTGATCTGTATGGACAGACCCGCCTCGAGCGTCAGCCAGTGGCCTTTGCTCGAACGTTGACTCTGCAACACGCGTGCTCGCAGAATACGAAAACCGTCACTGTCTGCTTGCAGGTCACTTACCTTGTGCGTGCTGTATTTTTCGTGCGTCCAGAGCTTGCCAGGCTGTTGTTGCGCGTGCGCCTCGGCCGACTGATAGCAGGCATGCTGTGCGGCATTGGGCGGCGTGGTAAAAGCAACTGCGAGACCTGCTTCGAGCAGCGCACGCTGCACGCTGTCGCCGTTTTCAAAATAAAGATGCACCAGCGTGCGCCCGTATTTGTCGTGTTGTTGCCGGTCGTATACAATTCCGACGCGATTCGCATGCTGTTTGACACGCGCGCGCAGGAAGTCACGGGCTTCGATGGCGAACGGCTGCCGGGGCTGCTTCCCGCGCGCCAGCTCCGGGGTGTCGATGCCGATCAGGCGCAACTTGCGGCCATCATCGAGGTGCACAGTATCGCCATCGTGCACATAACGGATGTGCGCAATCTCATCGAATTCGGGGGTGGTGCAGTGTGCGCTCGATGCGTGACTGGCACCGGCCAGGGCCAGAACCAGAGCAAGGATTGGCGCCATGATCGGCACTATTATCGATTTGGGGCAGGCAGACAAAAAAAGGCGCCTGAAGGCGCCTTTTTGCGTGGTCTTCTGAAATAGCGGCAAGCTTATTTCTTGGAACCGAAGCGTTTGTTGAATTTCTCGATCTGACCGGCGCTGTCCAGAATCTTCTGTTTGCCGGTGTAGAACGGGTGGCACTGCGAGCAAACTTCGATCGTCATCTCGTTTTTGGCATAGGTCGAGCGCGTGCTAAAGCTGTTGCCGCAGCTACAGGTAACACTGACTTCTTTGTACTTCGGATGGATTTCCGGTTTCATCTTGGCTTCCTCGTGGAAACGGTCTTCGAAAAGGCAGTGGATTCTACATCCTGGCCAATGGATAGGCAAGGTGCATGGACGCCGAAATCGTGTAACTGTGGGCCAGGTGCCACAGGCTTTGAACGTACCGGGTTTTTCTGCTAAAAAACACCACAACAGACCGCTTCGCCGCCACAGGGAACCCCGCCCATGAAATCGACCATTATATCCATGCTCATTGTCCTCATTCTGCTGGTGGCATTGCCGATGATATTCCTGGGTGATAATCCCGTGGCTGATAAATTTAACCTCGATTTTTTCAAGTCGTCCGCTTCCGGCGGCGTCAAACTGCCGACCACCATCAAATCGGTGACCACGGACAAAGCCGTGCAGATGTACAAATGGCGTGACGAGCACGGTGTCATGCAGTTCAGCAGCCAGCCACCGCCTGAGGGTGGTGCCGAACTCATCGAGCTGGCGCCTAACCTGAGTACCATGCAGGCGGTGAAACCACGCCAGCCGGAATCCGCCGCGGCTGTCCCGGTGTCGCAACCGGGCAACCCTTATACCCCGGGCGGGATGAAGGATTTGTTAAAACAGGCGGGCTCGGTCAAGGAGATGATGGATCAACAGCAGGTGGATCAGCAAAAAGCACTCGACAAAATAATCAAGGGTGCTCGCTAAGTCAGCGTTCAGAGCAGTTTTCCCAGCACATCATTGAGAAACCGAAAACCGAGTGCAGTCGTGCGGATGCGCTGGTCGTCGATGGTCAATAATTCGCGGTCGATGGCGGCACAGGCAGCTTCAAGTTGCGCCAGTGTCAACCCGGTGCGCTGCTCGAACAGGGCGGTATCGACGCCTTCAGGCAGGCGCAGCGCATTCATCATGAATTCAAATACCAGCTGTTCATCGCTGATGACTGACTCACCCGAGAGGGCGTCACCGCTCGCTGCGTGCGCAATATAATCCTGCGGCTGTCGCCGTTTCCAGCGCCGCTGAATGCGCGCCTGCGCGGGTTCGCCGAGTTTGCCGTGCGCGCCGGCACCGATGCCGAGATAATCACCGAACTGCCAGTAATTGAGATTGTGTGCGCTCGGCCGCTGGCGTGACCAGGCCGAGACTTCGTACTGGCTAAAGCCAGCGTCAGTCAACACCTGCTGGCAGGCTTCCTGCATATCCCACATCAGTTCGCTGTCGGGCAGCGGCGGCGGCTGGCTATAGAACAGGGTGTTGGGTTCGAGTGTGAGCTGGTAGTGCGAAATGTGCTGAACATCCAGCGCACACGCGGTGTTTACATCGTGCAGGGCCTCAGCCAGGGTCTGCTCGGGCAGGGCGAACATCAGGTCCAGGTTGAGGTTTTCAAAGCCGGCGCGACGCGCGGTGTTGATCGCGTTTAGCGCTTCACCGGCGCTGTGGATTCTGCCCAGGCGCTGGAGCGCCGCATCATTAAAGCTCTGGATACCGATGGACAGGCGGTTGATCCCGGCACTGCGAAAACCGTTGAATTTTTCCTGTTCGAAGGTCCCTGGGTTGGCTTCCAGGGTGATTTCTATCTCATTGGCAAAGTCATAGTGACGCTGTATACCATTGAGCAGGGCGCCAATGCTGTGTGCCGAAAACAGGCTCGGGGTGCCACCGCCGATAAAAATGCTGTGTAGCGAGCGCTGGCCTGTCAGCCTGCGCTCGACTGCGAGGTCACTGAGCAGGGCATCGACATACGCCGGCTCATTCAGGGCGTCGGGCGCAGCATGCGAATTAAAATCACAATACGGGCATTTACGCACACACCACGGGATGTGCACATACAGGCTGAGCGGTGTATGCGGTACTTGTGACAAGACAGATCAGTGCGCGTGAGAAATGAATGGCCGGGTATTCTGTCACGAAAACAACACACCGGGCGACCAGGTTAACTGTCGCCGGCAAAAAAGTAAGCTGAAATTACAGCCTGACCACAACCCAGGCAAGGGTTGCGGCCACGACCATAGCCACGATAGTGAAGCTATCGATAATCATGATGATCTCCGTATGTTTGTTATTATTTTTGGTATACAGGCGATTACTGAATTACTTGTATTGCAACCTGATGATGGCCCAGGCAATAGCCCCTGCCGCCAGTGCAGCCAGAATGGTTAATGCGTCGATAATCATGGTTTTTCTCCAATGTGCGTATATGATAATTAAGAGATTAGAAAGTAATAATATACTAAAGTTCAAAACCATGGGGGTTCCTGACACAATTGTTTATCATGTTGATATTATTGATAAAATTAAGAAGTTCGGCGGCTGCCAGGGATAGAATTGAGCTGTGCGTTGCGCCCTGAACGCGTACGAAAGGCTAGTGGAGTTCATCCCGGTGCAGGCGGCTGCTTCGCAGGTAGAAGATCAGCAAAATGGCGGGGATTCCCAGCACTGCGGTATAAATAAAGAAATTCACATAGCCGTATGCGTCCACGATGTCGCCCGAAAAGCCGCCCATGAACTTGGCCGGCAGCAACATCAGCGAGCTGAACAGGGCATACTGGGTGGCGGTATAGGCGCGATTGGTCAACCCCGAAAGGTAGGCAATAAAGGCAGAACCGGCCATACCACCGCTCAGATTATCGCCCCCGACCACCAGTGACAGGTACATCAGGTCCGGTGGCAGCATGGCGACGACAACAAATAACAGGTTGGTCACTATCACCAGGATGGCGCCCAGCAGCAGGATCGGCATGACGCCAAATCGGACCACCAGCGAGCCACCCAGCAGCGCGCCGACAATAGTGATAAACGGCCCCACGGTTTTTGTTACCAGCCCGATCTCGAGGTCGCTATAACCCACATCGACATACAGCGGGTTCGCCATGATGCCCATGGTGATGTCGCTGATTCGAAACAGGCCGATGAACAGTAATATGCCGATAGCCGCACGCCCGTTACGAATGAAAAACTCGGTGAACGGGCACACGACTGCGCCGATAAACCAGGCATAGACATTGCGCTGGCGAGCAGACAGGTGGGCGGAGTTTTCCATGAAGTGAATAACTTTTTCTTCTTCGCGCCAGGTGTCGCGATCCACTGTGTGTTCGGGTTCGGGAATCAGCAGGGTGGTGATAATACCAATGACCATGCAGGCGGCGAGCATGGTGTAAGCAAACGGCCAGGACTGGTAATGCGCCATGGTGAAGGCGCCGCCGCCGGCGAGCAGCATGCCCAGCCGGTACCCCATTTGATACGTGCCCGACATCGCACCCTGAACTTCGATCGGCATGGCTTCGATACGCCAGGCATCAATCGCAATGTCCTGGGTGGCGGATGAAAACGCAACCAGCAGCGCAGACAGCACCAGCAGGTCAAGATGAGCGATGGGATCACTCGATGCCATCGCCAGCAGGCCGCCGATTACGCCGGCCTGCGCGAGCAGCATCCAGCTGCGGCGCTGACCGAGCAGAGAGCCCAGTAGCGGTAATTGCGCGCGGTCGACCAGCGGTGCCCAGATAAACTTCAACCCGTAAAGCAGCGCCACCCAGCTGATATGGCCGATCGAACTTTTGTCGATGCCGACGCGCGCCAGCCATCCCGATAGCGTACCGAACACCAGTAACAGCGGAAGGCCTGCAGAAAAACCGAGGAACAACATCGCCAGCACACGCGGCTGGCGGTAGACCGTTAGTGCCTCACGCCAGCTGTGCGACTGCGACTGCCCGGTAGTCATGCCAGTTCGAAATCGTAATCGACAATCAGGGGTGCGTGGTCAGAGAAGCGCTCGGCCTTGTAAATCTCGGCGCCAGTGACCAGCGGCGCCAGCTTCGGCGTAATCACCTGGTAATCAATCCGCCAGCCGGTGTTGTTTGCCCAGGCCTGGCCACGGTTGGACCACCAGGTGTATTGCTCGGCTTGCTGGTTGACGACGCGGAAACTATCAACATAACCGACCTCGTCAAATAACGTATCCAGCCAGGCGCGTTCCTCGGGCAGGAAGCCCGAGTTCTTCTGGTTGCTGCGCCAGTTCTTGATATCGATTTTTTTATGCGCGATGTTCCAGTCACCGCAAATAATAAATTCACGCCGCTTGCGCCGCAGGCTTTGCAAATACGGCAGGAAGCGATCCATGAAATCAAATTTCACTGCCTGGCGTTCCTCACTCGAAGAGCCGGAATGCATGTAGAGCGAAATGATACTGAGATTTTTGTACTGAAATTCGATATACCGGCCTTCGATGTCGATGTCGTGCCAGCCCAGGCCTTTGATTACTTTTCTGGGTTGCACCTTGCTGTAAATGGCGACACCGCTGTAGCCTTTTTTGACTGCATCGTGATACTGGCAAAAATAACCTTCGGGGCAGAATACCGCGTCACCGAGCTGGTGCTCCTGTGCCTTGGTTTCCTGGATGCAGATGACATCGGCATCGATTTTGCTCAGCCAGTTAAAAAAGCCTTTTTTGGCGGCCGAGCGTATGCCGTTGGTATTGGCGGAGATGATTTTCATAGCGGTGCATGATACCTGCGCTGTCACATGTGTGCCAGCGCCGTTATAATCGCCCCAGCAGAAAACGGGAATCAGGCATGCAGGCTTACAAACAGCAGTTTATCGAACTGGCGTTACAACATGAGGTGTTGCGCTTTGGCGAGTTCACGCTTAAATCCGGGCGCGTAAGCCCGTATTTTTTCAACGCAGGCCTGTTCAACACCGGCAGCGCGCTGGCACAACTCGGCAACAGCTATGCCGCTGCACTGGTAGATATGAAAATTGATTACGATGTGCTGTTTGGCCCGGCGTATAAAGGCATTCCACTGGTGTCAGCGCTCGCAGTTGCGCTGGCTGAACATCACAACATCGACAGGCCGTATGCGTTTAACCGCAAGGAAGCCAAGGACCACGGTGAAGGCGGCAATATCGTCGGCGCAAAACTCGCGGGCAAGGTGTTGATTGTTGATGATGTCATCACCGCCGGCACCGCGATACGCGAAGCGGTGGACATAATAGAGAGTGCCGGCGCAAAAACCAGCGCAGTGCTGATCGCGCTTGATCGCCAGGAAAAAGGCAAGGCAGAATTATCCGCCATCCAGGAAGTGCAACGCGATTACGGTATTAATGTGTATAGCATTATCACCATGAGTGACCTGATCGAATACCTCGAAAGCAACGGCACAGCAACACAACAGCTCGACGCGATGCGTACTTACCGCGAGCAATACGGAATTTAAAAACAATTCGCCTATTTATATTTGCGTTTATTCGCGTTCATTTGCGGCAAAAAGCTTTTTTGATCACTTCTCACCGTTCTCTGTGCCCTCTGTGGCAAATAGCTTTTCACCCAACTATCAACTTCAGGCCAATCAACAAAGTCACCAGTTCGAAACTGCGCTTGATCAGTTTGTTGCCTTTGACGATGGCAAGGTGCGCGCCGAGGTAGCCGCCCAGCAGTGAGCCGAGTAACAGTGCCGGGATCCACAGCCAGTAGATTTCGCCGAGCAGTCCCAGCGTGATCGCCCCGGTGGCGTTCCAGAACAGGCCGACCAGCACCAGGGTGTAGGCCACGGCGCGTTTGTAATCCATGCCGAACCAGCGCACCAGCCACAGGGTAACAAACAGCCCGGTACCGGAGGTGAGGGAGCCGTTGAGTATGCCTATCAAAAACAGTACGCTGCCGCCGATGGCGTAGCCGCGCCGATTTCGATGCAGGAGTTGATGCAGCTGGCCGAGGCCGGGCGATAGAAATGAATAAACACTGAGCCCGAGGGTGAGCACGCCAAGGCATATTTCAGCTATCCTGTCAGGCACCTGCAGAATAAAACTGGCGCCGATGATAACCCCGGGCAGTCCCGTTATAATCATGAACAGCGCAAACTGGCGTTCAAGACGGCTGTCGCGCAGGTGTCGCAGGGTCGCGCCTATGCCGAGTGCCACCGTGGCGACCTTATGCGTGGCGATGGCAATGCCGAAGGGCAATCCCAGGAAAATTAACGCGGGTAGCTGGATCAGGCCTGCGCCGCCGCCGGATAATGCGGAAAACACATTGGCGACAAGCGAAATCGCGAAAATCAGCAGTTGCTCGAGCATGTGCCTTCAGGCCGGGTATGCCATGCGTTATGATAGTGGCCTGCATTCTGCCACAGCAGGGATATCAGTACTCAGCAGGTGGCCAGATCGGTGTCTATACTCTGTGCTTATAAGATCGGGAGTTTTTTAGAAATGCGACAATATGCAGTGTCCTTGTTAATCGTCATCAGCGCAACGGCTATGCCAGTGCAGGCCAAATTGTACAAATGGATCGATGACAACGGCCAGGTTCATTACAGTGATACTGTTCCCGCACAATACCTTGTGAAAGAACATACGGAAATGAATCAGCAGGGGCTCTCGGTAAAACAAGTGGATGCCGCTGAGACCGATGAAGAACGCGTGGAAAGAAAGCGCATCGAGCTGGTAAAAGCACGTAAAGCACAGCGCGATGAAGAAAAACGTCGGCGTGACCGCATCCTGCTCGATACCTATACCACCGAGCGAGACCTGGTTGCTGCACGTGACGCGCGTATCGAAGCGGTTGAATCCCAGATCCAGTTATCCAATTCAATCATCGAGGATTCAATTAAAAAAATAGAGAAAAGCGAGACGCTAATTGCATCACTCAAGGCGCAGGGCAGGGTCGTACCCGAAACACTCTATCAAAAGGTCGATGGTGACCGTAGCCAGCTCGAGACCCAGCGCGAAGTCAGGCGCACGCACGAAGATAAACGCAAGGCTGTTAACACCCAGTTCAGTGACTATATTCTGCGTTTCCGTGAGCTCAAGGCTGAACAAAAACGCCTGCGTGATAAGATCGAAGCCAGGAACAGGCCGCCAGTCATCGAAGACATGCCAGCAGACACCACCACCGAATAGTAATGTCCCTCAGCTTTTGATCAGGGTGCCGACGCCCTCGTCGGTGAGCAGCTCCAGCAATACCGAATGTTCTACCCTGCCATCAATGATGTGCGCAGTTTTAACCCCGGATTTCACTGCATCGGTGGCGCAATTTACTTTGGGTAACATGCCGCCGGCGATGGTGCCATCGGCCACCAGCGCGTTGATATCGTGCAGCGTCAGCCCGGTCAGCGTGTTACCGGTTTTATCCAGCACGCCGGGCGTGTTGGTCAGCAGCAGGAGTTTTTCGGCACCCAGCACACCGGCGAGTTTTCCCGCCACGATATCGGCATTGATATTGTAGGACTCACCGTCAACGCCGACGCCGATCGGTGCTATCACCGGGATGAATTCACCCTGATCGAGCATGTGTACCACCGACGGATCAATCGCGGTGACTTCGCCGACGTGGCCAAGATCGATAATTTCGGGTACTTCGAGGTCTGGTGTCTTGCGCGTAATGTTCATTTTTTTTGCGCGTATCAGGCCGCCATCCTTGCCTGTCAGTCCCACCGCGTGTCCGCCATTGAGATTGATCAGGCTGACAATGCTTTTATTGACCAGTCCGCCGAGCACCATTTCTACCACGTCCATGGTTTCGCGGTCGGTCACGCGCATACCATCGATAAAAGTTGATTCCTTGCCTATTTTTTTCAGCAGCTCACCTATCTGCGGCCCACCGCCGTGTACCACCACCGGGTTAACTCCGACCTGTTTCAGCAACACGATGTCCTGCGCAAAACTGGCCTTGAGTTTTTCGTCGACCATGGCATTGCCGCCGTACTTGATGACCACGGTTTTATTGTTGAGGCGCTGCAAATACGGCAGGGCTTCAGCCAGTACGCTGGCGACGTTATGCGCCGAATTTTTGTCCAAAGGAGTCTCCAGTAAT
>Ga0316201_10000201_pt1 | contig 29497 bp, 19 predicted proteins | sample CS6wburrow_MG_FD_204516 | JGI IMG/M metagenome (GOLD analysis project Ga0316201, IMG submission 204516) | Coastal sediment microbial communities from Delaware Bay, Delaware, United States - CS-6 worm burrow | ecosystem: Environmental > Aquatic > Marine > Coastal > Sediment | place: USA...
TCCTTCAATGGGAGCAGAAATATCTACCGATACATCGTGGTAGTTCTTGTCTCCGATAACAAGGGGTTTCCGTATAGGTGCTTCGTAATGCGACGCCATAGATTTCTGTTATAATTACGTTCTTTTATTCTTTATTAAGCTTCGTTGGTGTTACGTACCTTCACATGATAAAACACATTAGGCTTGGTACCTACCGCTTCTAACAAGTGGTACATTCTATCTTCTTCTTTCAGCGCTGCCACCTGACTTTCGGTATCATTTATATCACCAAATACGATAGCTCCATTACTACAAGCATTGGAACAGGCTGTTTGAAATTCCCCGTCTTTAATAGCTCTTCCCTCGCGCTTCGCATCCAGGATAGTCTTTTGGGTCATCTGGATACACAGCGAACATTTTTCTATTACTCCCCTGGAACGCACGGTTACATCAGGATTGATGACCATTTTCCCCAGATCATTGTTCATATGGAAATCGAACTCGTCATTGTTGTTATACAAGAACCAGTTAAAACGTCTTACTTTATAAGGGCAGTTGTTTGCACAGTAACGGGTACCCACACATCGGTTATACGCCATGTGGTTTTGACCCTGACGGCTGTGCGATGTTGCTGCTACCGGACACACCGTTTCACATGGTGCGTGGTTACAATGCTGGCACATTACCGGCTGGAATGCGACTTGAGGATTCTCTGCTGAGATTTCCATTTCCTCAAAACCCGATTTGGAATCAAAGGCACCTGAAAATTCATCCTTCTTAATATTATCGTCCCCGAAGGTGTCTTCAGATGAATAATACCGGTCTATACGCAACCAGTGCATATCCCGTGATTTTCTAACTTCACTTTTCCCTACAACAGGAATATTGTTTTCTGCATGGCATGCAACAACACAAGCCCCACAACCTGTACAGGCATTTAGGTCGATAGACATATTGAAGTGATGCCCTATAGACCTGTCAAAAGAATCCCATAGGTCTACCGAAGTGGCAGGGACTTCCTGGTGGTTCAAAGAAACTTGCGGAACATGATTCCATTCATGGTGATCTTTGGTATTAAAAATCTCCAGGGTAGTTTCCTTAATGATCTCGCCCCTTCCCATCAAGGTATTGTGCAACTGAATACAGGCAAACTCGTGCATGCCGGTTGATTTTTCTACCGTAACGGATTGTGTAGCGTTGAAGCCATTATATAAGGTATAGGCATTTACACCCGTTTGCATTTCTTCCTTCATCCCTACCTGTCTTCCAAATCCAAATGACAGACCTGCCGTATTCCTTGCTTGTCCGGGCTGGATAAGGACGGGTACCTTATCTATAGTGACCCCGTTCACGGTTATTTTGGCATAGCTGCCATCGAGTCCGCCATTGGCCACATTTTCATTTACAAATCCCAAAGCGCTGGCATCTGCCTTAGAAATGGTTAAATAATTGTCCCAGGTAACCCGGCTGATTGGATCCGGAAACTCTTGTAACCAGGGGTTGTTTGCTTGTTGTCCGTCTCCCATTCCTACTTTGGAATACAAAACAAGTTCCATGCCCTCACTTGTTGTGCTTGCTAAATTTTGAACTGCAGATGTTAAAGGTGTCATGTCAGTTCCTGAAGCATTTTCCGAACCTTCTTGCGGTGGTATAGCTGTACCTTCTTCGGTACTACTGGCAATTGATGAGAAGACACCATCATGCAACGCCTTGTTCCAGGACGCATCCCCCAAAATTGAGGTGGTCCAAGTTTCTTTTATATAATCATAATAACTTTGTTCACTTCCCATCCAGCTAAGCAATGATTGTTGAAATTGACGGGTATCGAATAATTCCTTGATGGTGGGCTGCATTAGACTAAAGTGGCCCATTTTAAATTGTGTATCGCCCCAGGATTCCAAAAAGTGATTTGCTGCAGCAGTAAATTGAGTTACCTCAGTTGTTTCATTCCAGTTGGTAGAAAACACAACAGATACATCTACTTTCTGAATGCCTTCAGCAAAATCTGCGGTATTGGGCAACGTATACATTGGGTTAACACCATCCATGATTAAAGCCCCAACAGCACCCGATTTCATATCCGCAATCAGCTGGTTAACCCCCTTTGTGTTTCCTTGTCGTATATATTTTGGTGCCTTTGTATCAAAGGCTGTACTATTAAGCATTTCATTAATAGCCAGAGCTACCATTTGTGCATTTACATCATCTATCCCGGTAACTACAACGGCTTTGCTTCCTGCCTTTCTTATCTGGGCAGCTACCTGATCTATACTGATGTTAACTGCCTCAGGAAGATCAGTACTTACGTTGCTGTTATTTAATTTTCCAAATAAGGCAGCAAGTGCCTTTTTTTGACTGCTGGGTGATAATGGCACCCTTTTATCGGCGTTCGCGCCAGTGAGGGACATATTTGATTCGAACTGCACATGTCTGGACATTTTACCCTCTTTAGGCACGCGTCCTTTCGAATACCCGGAATCATATCCTCCTCCCTGCCAATCGGCAAGAAAATCGGCGCCAAAAGAAACAATAAGGTCTGCCTTTTCCAAATGGTAATCGGCTAGGGCCCTTTCCCCGTATTTCATTTCGAAAGCAGTCAAGGCTGCATCTTCGGAGATCGCATCGTAAGCAACATGTTTCGTATTCGGGTATGCTGCCTTAAAATCGTTGATGAGTCTCGAGGTAGATGGACTCGCATACGTTTGTGTTAAAAACGCTATCTGCTTTCCTGAATCTTTCAAAGCAGCAAGTTTTGCTTTTACAGTGGCATCCAATACTTCCCATTCAATAGGTTCTCCATTCTCCAAAGGACCTTGTAAACGGGTACTGTCATACAAAGACAATACAGAAGCCTGAATTCTTGCATTGGTACTGCCTCCAACGAGGGCCTCCTTATTACTTTCAACCTTTATGGGTCTGCCTTCCCGTGTTTTTATCAATACGCTTGCGAAATCGAAACCGTTGGCGATGGTCGTAGCGTAATAATTAGCTACGCCCGGGATAATTTGTTCGGGTTGTACCACATAAGGGATGGACTTGATAACCGGCCCTTCACACGCCGCTAAAGAAGCGGCTGCTGTACTAAAACCGACATATTTCAGGAAGTCTCTCCGGTTTGTTTTTGAATCTGAAAGATTTTGTTTATCTCCCAAAAACTCATCAACAGGAATCTCTTCCGGAAACTCGTTCTCTCTTAGCTTCTGAACAATGGAATCGTTTGGATTTAACTCCGCTTCGTTTTTCCAGTATTTCTTGTTTGATGCCATACGATATATCTGTAATTAGCTACTTCTTTATTATTAATAGTGACATTTACCACATTCCAGGCCTCCCAATTGCGCAGCAGTAAGTTTCTCAACTCCGTACTTTTTTGAAAGCGCCTCATGGATCTTTTCATAATAGGCATTGTCTTCCAAATTCACATTGGTTTCCCTGTGGCAATTAATACACCAACCCATAGTAAGGGGTGAATACTGGTACATAATTTCCATTTCCTCCACAGGACCATGACAGGTTTGACATTCAATACCTGCTACTGATACATGCTGAGAGTGGTTAAAATATGCAAGGTCTGGCAGGTTATGGATCCGAACCCACTCAACAGGCTGAGATTCACCTGTATAGTTCTGGTTCTCTTCGTCCCATCCAACAGCCTTATATAATTTCTTGATTTCTCCGGTATAAAATTCATTGGTATAGCCGTTCGCCAAATCCTCTGCGGTAGGTCCTTCAGGGTTTCCTTTATATTCGTAAATAGATTTGTGACAATTCATACACACATTGAGTGCCGGGATCCCGGAATGCTTGGATACCCGTGAGGAGGAATGACAATATTTACATTCTATTTTATTGTCACCTGCATGAATTTTGTGAGAATAATGAATTGGTTGTATTGGCTCATAGCCCTGATCTATGCCTAATTGCATCATCCATCCGTAGGCATAATAAGCACTCCCCAGTAAAAGAAAAATAGAAAATACAAGCACCAAAAACTGATTTTGAGCGAATGCTTTCCACAAGGGCAGGCGTTTTTTTGCCTTTGCTTTTTCAACGACCACACCATTTGCTTCGGCTATTCTGCGCAAGGTAATATTCACTAAAATCAGCATCATGACCAGCAGCCCAAAAACCAAAACCAGGGCTCCAAGGATTATTTCATTGGTAATCCCCGTTGATCCCGAAGTACCGGTAGCAGCATCTCCAACTGCAGTTACCGACTGAACAGGTGCAGGTGGTGGTGCGGCAGTATAGGCCAGGATATTGTCTACATCTTCATTCGATAATGTAGGAAAGGCAGTCATTGCTGCCTGGTTGTATTCATTATAAATTTTTACTCCATAGGCGTCCCCTGAACTAATCATTGCCGGACTATTTTTGATCCAGGCATATAGCCATTCCTTATCAAGGCCTTCATCTTCTGCCAAACGGGTCTCCACGTTGGCCAGAGCGGGACCTGTCATTTTCCTGTTCAGGGCATGACAAGCGGCACAATTCTGATTAAATAACTGCTTCCCTTTAACTACATCACCACCAGGAACAACAGCCTCAACAGTTGCCTGTACGTCGCCTTCTGCTGGAGGAGTTTGATCTTGTGCAAGTAGAAAATTTGTGAATAGTAGTAAGACTACCAGAGGAATACCGAAAATGTTGTAAATCTGAGGGCGGTACAGAACCTTTTTCATATTTAAATTATTTCTATCGAAATTTTGGCACGATAATTTCGATATCCTACGAAAAATGGATAATTATCGCTCATAAAATTGTCGTCAAAAATACGACATTGACTTTATTTGGGAAATCCTTAACGATTGATAATTTATAATTTATATTAATTCTAAATAAGGTTTATTTATAGTGTTTAACTATTAAAAAATTACTTTTGCATACGATCGAAATTCTTATAATTACAGCATCATGAAAACCCTCGTTCCTAGCTTACTTTTACTATTTTCTATGGCATTTGGTTACGCACAGGATGGCATAGTCACCATTAAACAAGATGAAAAAATAACCCAGCTCCTGGACATTTACAAATCTGCAAATTCTAATGAGGGATTTTATACCATTCAGATAGTATTTGGTTCTTATTCCTATGCGTCCCTGATGAAAACAGAGGTAGGCATTGATTTTCCCCAATACAGTTCAAAAATTATTTTCGATTCCCCTACTTATCGGGTCCATTTGGGACGATTTAAATCCAAATTAGAAGTTGAGCGTATCTTTAATGAAGTGCGTAAAAAGTATACCGAGTCTATAATCCTGAAACCCGAGAGTGAAAATCGATAAAGCAAAAACCCACACTAATTATACGTGTTGTAAAATAAAAAAACTCACCTTAAATAAGGTGAGTTTTTTTATAAACACTGTTATGTATATTTAGATATTATAGCGTCTTCTTCACGGCTACTTCCTGGAAGGCTTCCACCACATCACCTTCTTGGATATCATTGTAGTTCTTTATCTGAAGTCCACAGTCGTATCCTTTTGCGACTTCTTTTACATCATCCTTAAATCGTTTTAGGGACGACAGAAATCCTGTGTAAATGACCACTCCATCCCTAATGAGGCGAATGTTAGAATTTCTGAATATTTTCCCGCTGGTCACCATACAACCGGCAATAGTACCAATCTTTGAAATTTTGAACGTTTCGCGGATCTCGGCCGTTCCTGTGATCTCTTCTTTGATCTCTGGAGAAAGCATTCCTTCCATAGCATCTTTCAGGTCGTTAATGGCATCATATATAATAGAGTACATCCTGATATCAATCTCTTCTTTATCTGCTATGTCCCGGGCATTCCCCATGGGCCTTACATTAAATCCGATCACAATGGCATCAGAAGCAGAGGCAAGCAATACATCAGATTCTGTGATAGCTCCTACTCCTTTATGAATAATGTTTACCTGTATCTCATCGGTCGACAATTTCTGGAAACTGTCTGTAAGTGCTTCCACAGAACCATCCACATCTCCCTTCAGGATAATGTTCAATTCTTTGAAATCTCCCAAAGCAATACGCCTTCCAATTTCATCAAGTGTTATATGGCGTTGTGTACGTACAGATTGTTCCCGTAATAACTGACTCCTTTTGGCTGCAATTTGTTTGGCTTCTTTTTCATCCTCTAAAACATTAAACTTATCTCCCGCCTGGGGAGCCCCATCTAATCCAAGGATCGATATAGGTGTAGAAGGTCCGGCTTTCTTAACAATATTTCCGCGTTCATCGTGCATGGCTTTAATTTTTCCGCTACACGTACCTGCCAATACATAATCGCCTATTTCCAGTGTTCCTGCCTGTACCAGGATGGTGGAGACGTATCCGCGCCCTTTATCCAAGAACGCTTCCACTACCGTTCCGGAGGCCAATTTATCAGGGTTTGCCTGCAATTCCAACAATTCTGCCTCAAGTAAAACCTTTTCAAGCAATTCTTTTACTCCTTGCCCGGTTTTCGCAGAGATATCATGCGACTGAATTTTTCCTCCCCAGTCTTCAACCAGCAAGTTCATGGCTGCCAGTCCTTCTTTGATCTTTTCCGGATTCGCCGTGGGTCTGTCTATTTTGTTGATCGCAAAAATAATAGGTACACTTGCGGCCTGCGCATGACTAATAGCCTCTTTGGTTTGAGGCATTATATCATCATCTGCTGCAATTACAATGATGGCGATATCTGTGACCTGGGCCCCTCTGGCCCGCATCGCAGTAAATGCCTCGTGACCGGGCGTATCCAGAAATGCTATTTTCTGGCCATTGTCTAATTCTACACCATAGGCTCCAATATGCTGGGTAATACCCCCACTTTCACCTGCAATCACATTTTCTTTTCTGATATAATCCAGCAATGATGTTTTACCATGGTCTACGTGACCCATCACCGTAACAATAGGTGCTCTGGGTTTTAAATCCTCAGGAGCATCCGCTTCTTCTTCAATCGATTCTTCTATATCGGCAGTTACAAATTCTACTTCATAACCGAATTCGTCCGCCACAATAGAAAGGGTTTCAGCATCCAGGCGTTGATTCATGGTAACCATGATCCCCAAAGACATACATGCAGAGATGATCTGGGTTGTAGGAACATCCATCATAGTGGCTACCTCACCAGCCGTAACAAATTCTGTTACTTTGAGTACTTTACTTTCTAATTCTTGTTGCTCAAGATCTTTTTCTGTCTGTTGTTTGTGCTGATCTCTCTTATCCCTTCGGTACTTCGCACCTTTGCCTTTTTTGGATTTGCCCTGTAGTTTTTCCAGAGTTTCCCGTACTTGTTTTTGAACCTCCTCTTCTGTGGGCTCTACCTTTTGGCTCCCAATACTTCGCTGTCCTTTTTTAACACCTGCTTTTCCACGACCGCCACCACGGGGGCTGCTTTCGCTTATAATTCTTTTCCTCCGTTTTTTCCTATCGCTTGCATCTGCCTTTTGTACAGGCTCTTTCTTCTTTTTGGGCTTTTCAAATTTGGTAAGATCTATCTTATCTCCCATTATTTTAGGCCCGGAAAGTTTCTTGTATTTCGTTTCTATTGACTCTTTCTTTTCTTCTTTCTCTTCTTCTTTCTCAACTTCCGTTGTCTTGGCCTTTTCTTCTTTGACAGGCTTCTCTGCGACTTTCTTCAATGGCTTTGGTGCCACTATTTCTTCTTTCTCAACTTCAGGTTCAGGCTGTGGAGCTTCTGCTTTTTTCTCTACAGCTTTTGGTTTTTTGGGCGCTTCCAGATCTATTTTACCAACCTTTTTAGGTCCGCTAAGCTCTACCTTTGCCTTTACGACCTCACTAGACGCCGCCCTTTTTTCCCTGGCTAATCTCCGGTCTTCCTGCTCTTGTTCTAGCTGTAGTCTTATGGCTTCTTTTTCTTTTCGCTTCTCCTCCCCAACTTCTTTGGATGCAACTTTCTTGCTCATGTCGGTCTCGAACTCATCTAAAAGAACCTGATGTACTTCTTCGGATATTTTTGTGGTTGGCCTCGCTTCTATCTTGTGCCCTTTAGACGCAAGAAAATCCACCGCCCTATCCAGTGAAATATTAAGTTCTCTTAAAACTTTATTAAGCCTTATTGTTGCATTCTCTGCCATAAATACTTTTTACTCTCTTATTTTAATATGCTAATATATAGCTTAATCTTCAAATTCTTCTTTAAGAATTCTTACGACATTTAAAATGGTTTCCTCTTCAAGATCGGTACGTTTAACCAGATCGTCTACATCTTGCTCCAGAACACTACGGGCCGTATCGAGACCTATTTTCTTTAATTCCTCTATGACCCAGGCTTCTATTTCATCTGAAAATTCTGTAAGTTCCACATCTTCTTCAACTCCTTCTCTAAAGACATCGATCTCATACCCGGTTAATTGACCGGCGAGCCTAATATTATGCCCCCCTCTTCCAATTGCTTTGGATACCTCTTCCGGTTTCAGATAAACCTGAGCTGTCATATTCTCATCATTGAGTTTAACTAATGAAACCCTGGCTGGACTTAAAGATCTGGTGACCATTAACTGAGGATTGTTGGTCCAGTTAATTACATCGATATTCTCATTGCCTAATTCTCGAACGATCCCATGGATCCGAGATCCTTTCATACCAACACAGGCACCTACCGGATCAATACGGTCATCATAGGAATCTACTGCTACTTTTGCTTTTTCCCCTGGAATACGTACTGCCTTTTTAATCGTGATCAGGCCGTCGAATACTTCAGGTATTTCCTGAAAGAAAAGTTGTTCCAAAAAGGTTGGCGAGGTCCTGGACATGATAATCATGGGTTTGTTCCCTTTCAGCTCCACACTTTCAATGATACCCCTAACATTATCTCCCTTTCTAAAGAAGTCGGATGGAATTTGTTTGTCTTTGGGCAGGATAATTTCATTTCCTTCATCATCCAGTAAAATAATCGCCTTATGACGAATGTGGTGAACTTCTGCAGTATAGATTTCCCCTTCAAGATCCTTAAACTGTTTATAGATCGTTGTGTTATCGTGTTCGTGTATTTTTGAGATCAGGTTTTGACGAAGTGCTAAAATGGCCCTTCTTCCAAGGTCTATGAGTTTTACTTCTTCAGAAACATCCTCTCCAACCTCAAAATCGGGTTCTATTTTACGCGCTTCTGATAAGGATATTTCCTCATTCGGATCTTCCACTTCACCGTCTTCTACCACAATACGGTTCCTCCATATCTCCAAATCTCCCTTATCAGGATTAATGATAATATCGAAATTATCATCTGAGCCAAATTTCTTTTTCAGGGCATTTCTGAAAACATCTTCCAAAATTGCCATTAGTGTTACTCTGTCAATAAACTTATCGTCCTTGAACTCTGAGAAAGATTCGATCAATGCAATATTTTCCATTCTGATCTACAATTAAAATTTAAGTACAACTTTTGCTTTTACAATATCTGAAAAAGGTATATCCTGTTTTTTCAATACAGTTACTTTCCCCTTTCCAATGGGTTTAGGTTCCCTGGCCTTCCACTCTAAGGTGATGTTATCATGGTTCGCGGCCGTAAGGTTCCCTTCATATGTTGTCTCGGAAGTTTTAACTTCCAATTTTCTGCCTATATTTTTAGTATACTGCCTGGGTAATGTTAAAGGTTCGGTTGCACCTGTCGAGGTTACTTCAAGAGAAAAGTCTGTCTCTTCACGATCCAGATTGTGCTCTATGGCCCTGCTAACAGTCATGCAATCCTGCAAGGTAACTCCCTCGTCCCCGTCGATCACTATTCTAATAGTGTTGTCTGAGGCAATGGAAAAATCAATTAAAAAAAGTGACTTATTGTCCTCAAGAACTTTATCCAGGAGTTCTTTTACTTTATCCTTCCACATACTTCTAAGTAACAAAAGAGGGGACAAATTGTCCCCTCATGAATACTTTACTATCCTTTCAGTGGCGCAAATATACAAATTTTTTCTTTTAAGTACATCCCTTAAAATCAAATTGCATTTTTATCGAAAAGGGTAGCATAAATTATCGATATTAGCTATGCTATAAATTCATATATAAAAAGGCTAATCTAATCATCTGATCATGGAAATTTTTTCATCCTATAACCTCATCATCGAGTTATCGGCAATTGTTATTATTTCTTTTTGGTTCAATGGGATATCTAAGAAAACCAATATCCCTTCTGTTCTAATGTTAATTGTGTTGGGTATCATCCTGCAATATGTTCTAAAATACTTTGAACCAACCCTCCCTGAATTTGACAGCTCTCTTGAAGTATTGGGCACAATAGGGCTAATTATGATTGTTCTGGAGGCCGCCCTGGAATTAGAACTTAAAAGGGAAAAACTATGGCCAATTGTAAAATCTATGGCGATTGCCCTCATTGGTCTTATTGGCTCTGCCTGGGTAGCGGCTCTGATAATTTATCAATTTACTCCTGAAATGACCATGCAATCGGCATGGTTGTATGCCACGCCTCTTTCTATTCTTTCCAGTGCCATAATTATCCCAAGTGTGGGAGGCTTAACGGAAGCCAAAAAGGAATTCCATATTTATGAAAGTACCTTCTCGGACATTATGGGAATTATGATGTTCTATTTTTTGGCCGGTGGTTTAGACCCGGCACAGGATTCCGGGGTGGCCGGGTTTGCAGGTAATATTGTGCTTACCATTGTAATTGCGGTTGTTGCCAGTTACGGAATCATTCTTATTTTTCAACGCATTAAGAGTCAGGCAAAACTGTTTTTACTAATCGCTGTTTTGCTTTTGCTTTACGCTATAGGAAAGAAGATGCATTTATCATCACTGATCATAATTTTAATTTTTGGACTGATAGTAAAGAATATCAATCTTTTCTTTCCGGGCAAAACAGCCATCTTCCTGGATAATAACAAAATGAAGCAAATCTATCATGAGTTGCATATTATTACTTTGGAGACTGCTTTCGTTATACGTACTTTTTTCTTTGTTATTTTTGGACTTTCAATTGCAATTGCCTCGCTGTTTAGCCTCAATGTAGCTATTATAAGTATCTTAATTATCCTTTCTATCTATGCCATCAGGTTTGTACTTTTAAGGTTGTTTTTTGGTAAGGATATTCTCCCACAACTTTTTATTGCGCCCAGAGGCCTCATCACTGTTTTATTATTTTATGCAATCCCCACTACAGCAAGGATTGAAACTTTTGAATCGGGGGTGCTTTTATTCGTGATTATTGCCACTAGTCTGGTGATGACCTGGGCCATGATAAAGGACAAACGAAAGATGAAAACCTTATTAGATGAGATAGATGAAGAACTACTTGAGAGAAATAAGGCGGAGGATGCTATAAGGGAAAGCACCAAAAAGGAACTTGAAGAGCATATTACAGAAAACTCGGAAAGCTGGGAAATTTCTGATCAGGAGAAACCAGATACTCCGAACGATGAGGATTTAAGAGAAACTCGGAAAGATCCGGAAAAAGATTCCTGGAAACCCGGCGATAAGAATTTCGAGGGATAACCTTTATCCCATTCGTTACAGGCTTCTCGCCCCTTTTTTTGTTGTACAAAAAAACCCAGCGAAAAATTCGCCGGGTCTTATCCTACTTCGTTGGCCTACTAGGACTCGAACCTAGAACGACTGGACCAAAACCAGCTGTGTTGCCAATTACACCATAGGCCAATGGCGCTAAAGAGCGTGCAAATTTAAGACAAAGTTTCATTTGCACAAATATTTTTAAACACAATAATCGGAAAGTACTGTGTTCCTCTGCCTGTTAAAGGTTTATAAAATATATACCATCAATTTTATTTTAATTAGTAATTTCGCCACGATCGGTAAATTCAATGATTCATGTTTTCAAAAAACTTTGAAAAATGGGACTCTATCCTTGGCTGGGGAGTTTTTTTTATTGCCTTAATAGTATACGGAATCACAGTAGAACCAACGGGCAGTTGGTGGGATGCCGGCGAATATATCACTACCTCTGCCAAACTGCAAGTAGCCCACCCACCCGGTGCCCCTTTATTACAAATGTTTGGGGCGTTCTTTGCCATGTTTGCGCTGGAAGCAGACCAGATAGCAAGAATGGTAAATTATATGTCAGGGGTTTCGAGCGCTTTTACCATTCTCTTTATGTTCTGGACCATTACCAATTTAACCAGAAAGCTCATATCAGATGGTGGTGACCTCAGCAATAGTAAAGCCATGGCCGTTTTTGGGAGTGGTATCGTGGGGGCTCTGGCCTTTGCGTTCTCGGACAGTTTTTGGTTCAATGCTGTAGAAACAGAGGTCTATGCCATGGCTAGTTTTATCATGGCTCTTTTACTTTGGCTCGGTCTTAAATGGACGGACAACATAGACCATCCCAGGGGAAACCGTTATCTAATCCTTATTTCCTTTGTTGTAGGCTTAACCTTTGGGATACAGTTTATGGGCTTCCTGGCCATTCCTTCCATTGGACTCCTTTATTATTTTAAGAAGTACAAAACAACCACGGTAAAAAACTTTTTATTAGCTAATATCATTGTGGTTGGAATATTGATGTTGGTTTATAAATTTTCACTGACTTATGTGCTAAAGCTATTTGGTTGGAGCGAGGTTTTCTTCATTAACACTATTGGCCTCCCATTTAATTCCGGAACCATTATCATGGGGCTTCTTTTTGCAGCCACGTTTTATTACGCCCTGCGTTACACCCGCAAAAACAATTACCGAACTGCCAATACCTTAGTGCTGTGTGGCATGTTCCTGATCCTTGGATTCTCTTCCTGGCTTATTCTTCCAATAAGGGCCAATGCCAATGTGGTTATCAACGAAAATAACCCTTCTGATGCAAGATCGCTGTTAGCGTATTACAACCGGGAACAATATCCCGGTGTGGATAGTCCTATCTATGGTACCTACTATTCAGATGCTTTTGCACCTCCTGGAGAAGATCAGGACGATAAGCCCAAATATGAGAAAGACGAAGCCCTGGGAAAATATATTATTGTCAATAAATACAAGGATGCCATGCAGGGTCCAAATAAGGACCATCAGGGCATATTACCCCGTATGTGGAGCAATCAGCATGCAGAAAATTACATGAAATTCTTCGGGCCTCTTGAATTCCGGATGAAATCGAGCAATGAAGAATTACAAAAAGCTGTTTCTCAGCTAAAAACGGGCTATGCAAACGGGGAAATTGATGAAGAACAATACATAAGCTTCCTCAGACAGTTTGGTGAATATATTGAAGTACAGCCTCCTTCTGTCTGGCAGAATATAAAATACATGGTGCAGTTTCAGTTTGGATATATGTACTGGAGGTATTTTATGTGGAATTTTGTGGGGAAACAAGACGATGTTCAGGGCAGATATAATGGGAATGGGGAATGGTTAAGTGGTATTGGTTTTATTGACAGCCTTCGATTGGGAAGCCAGGAGAATCTCCCGGGCGATGTTCTGAATAACAAAGGCAGAAACACTTATTTCTTCCTCCCATTCATCTTGGGAATTATTGGCCTGGTATTCCAGATTTCAAAAGATCCAAAGCAGTTTTGGGTCCTTTTTGTATTCTTCATCTTCACAGGACTTGCCATTCAATTCTATACAAATCCGTATATCTTTCAGCCCCGTGAACGCGATTATTCACTGGTAGGATCGTTCTATGTTTTTGCATTGTGGATAGGATTAGGCGTCTATGGGCTTTTTGATGAATTCAGGAAATTTATTAAACCCAAAGTTTGGGCTCCCGTCATTACGCTGATATGTCTGTTAGCCGTTCCCGGCGTCATGGCTTATCAAAACTGGGACGATCATGACCGCTCCGGACGGTATACGGCCCGTTCGGCAGCCAAGGCATATCTGGATTCCTGCCAGAAAGAAGCAGGGGCCATGCTATTTACCATTGGTGATAATGACACCTTTCCGCTCTGGTACGTTCAGGAAATTGAGGGGTACCGAAATGACGTTCGCGTTATTTGCACCAGTCTTTTTGCCACTGATTGGTATGTAGACCAAATGAAGCGAAAAGCCTACCGAAGCGATCCCATTCCTTCCCAATTAACCCATGACCTGTATCGCTACGGTAACAGGGATGTGATTTATTACCAGGGGATAACAGACAAACGATGGGATATCAAAGACTTTATGAATTGGATACAAAGTAATAAACCTCAGACCAAACTTCGCTATATCCTTGAGAAACAAGATGCCGACCTAAGTGCATACCCGGAAAGCACCCTGGATCTTGTGTATTATCCAACCAAACAGATCCGAATTCCGGTCAATAAGAAGAACGTCCTGGAATCTGGTTTAGTTAAAGAAAAAGATTCCGCTCTGATAGTGGATTATATCGATATAGACTTGCCACAAGTGCTTCCCAAAAACAGGATATTGATGTTAGATATTATGGCTAACAATGATTGGAAGCGGCCCATTTATTTCTCCGGTGGAAGTTTTGACAAGGCAGAATATATCTGGATGAAAGACTATCTTCAGTTAGAGGGGCTGGCATATAAATTGGTCCCCATTAAAACACAGAACCGCAGTTCTTATGAAATGGGTCGAATAGATACGGAGATCATGTACTCCATTGTAAAAAGTTGGGAATGGGGTAATTCCGGCAGTCCGGACATTTATCACGATCCTCAGACCAGGACACAGGGACTTTCCTTCAGGAGTAATTTAGCCCGACTTGTTGAAGCGCTAATCAATGAGAACAAAATTGACAAAGCCAAAGAGATAATAGACCTGGCAATGGAAAATATGCCTGTTGCGTCCTACGGCTTCTATACGTTCGTTGAACCTTTTGTTGATGGATATTATAAAGTGGGTGAAACTCAGAAAGCAAGGGACCTCTTTCATGAACTTAAAAATATTTATCAGGACCGCTTGAACTACTACGCAGGTACGCCTTTAGATGAGCAATATGAAAATATTGAAGATATCATTGGAGATATGGAAGCCTATCGCAGAAACATAGACATCCTTATAGAAAACAATGACCGGGAGATTGCAGAAAAAGAAACTCTGGTCTTCAATGAGCATATAGACCAGTTCAGCCATTTTTACAAGGACGATATGTTAGAGGAAGAGCCGGTTTTAGAAGACCAGCAAGAAGATATTGTAGACACCCTTCCTTTATCGGATACTTCGGCAATTGATACTACAAACACTGACTAGCACCAAAAGTTGGTGCTCACAATAGGAAACCAATAGAAAATTCTGAGTATACCTTTAAAACGTGATTATTAGACGTATTCGTTTAGAATACCGATTAGGGTGTTGGCATCTTGCTCTCCACTTTGCCTCCAAACCATTTCTCCTTTTTTGTATATCATTAAGGTTGGAAGCCCCTTTACCCGCAGTGCCTGGGAAAGTTCTTTGTTTTTATCCACATCTATTTTTATCACCTTGCCTTTATCGCCGAGAGCAGCGGCTACGTCCCTAAGTACAGGATGCATGGCAGTAGATTGTTCATTCCATTCAGCATAGAAATCAAGCAAAACTGGTATATTGAGGTCTATAAGTTCCCCGAATTTAGACATATGTACATCATTGGGTTATAGGTCAAATGTAAGAAAAAATGTTAAAAATCTAATGAAAGCTACGATTTTGTAAGATTCTCCGGTAAATAGGCTCAGGATATCGATTTCTTTTTGAGGGTAATAACCGTGATCTCAGGATAAATACCAACCCTGCCGGGATATCCTAAAAATCCAAATCCACGATTTACATTAATGAGTTGACCCATTTCCTCGTAAACCCCGGCCCAATATTTATAACGCCATTTTACAGGGCTCCATTTGAACCAACCCGGAATTTCGATCCCAAATTGCATGCCATGAGTATGCCCACTGAGCGTCAGGTGATAGTGGTATTCATCATGGATCACCACATCTTCCCAATGCGAAGGATCATGACTTAATAGTATTTTAAAGTCGTCCTTTAGGATTCCCTTAGTTGCTTTCCTCAAATTTCCGGCTTTTTTAAAACCGCCCCTACCCCAATTCTCCACGCCAATCAATGCTAACTTATCATTTCCCTTTTGTAAATACCGGCTTTCGTTCAACAGCAGATCAAATCCCATTTCAAGCTGCATGTTTTTTAATGTCTCTAAATTTTCCGCTTTTAATTCTTCGGTTTCCCAGCTTACATAGTCTCCATAATCGTGGTTTCCAAGAATGGAATATATGCCATCTTTTGCCTCTAAGGTTGAAAACAAATCTTTCCATGGCTCCATTTCCGAAGCTTTGTTGTTCACCAGATCTCCTGTGAATAGTATCGTATCACTTTGTTGTTTGTTGATGAGATCTACTGCATATTCTATTTTGGTTCTGTTGTCAAAACTACCGCTATGGACATCGGAAATTTGAGTTATCTGATACCCGTCAAAAGCCTCCGGCAAATCTTCGAATTCCAGTTGGTACTTAAGGACCTTAAAATTGTATTTTCCCCTATACATCCCATAGAGCAAAGCACTAAATGGTATGGCCCCAATGCCGAGGGCCAATACGCTTAAAAAACGCCTTCTACCTGGTATACTGAATTCGGTGGAAGTACCAAAGAGTTTTTGATAGATACCAAGGAAAACCCTGAATATATCTTCAGAAAATAAAAATACAATGGTGATGATCTGGAATGTGAGCATCGCCATCAAAAAACCGAACGCATAACTTTTAGGTCGGTTTAATACCCTGCCATCACTGTCGATATTAAATTGATAGACAAAATTACCCAGTACAAGCAATGCTATGAAGATAAACGCATAGTACACATATGGAAAACGGGTAGCCGTTTTTATCGCCTGGAGTGAATAATACCCCATAATGCAGTAAATCGCAATAAATACAATTAAGCGTAATAAATACATACTACTTTTTTACAAATATATTTCTTTAGAAAGCTAAGACCCCTTCCTTTTAGATATTATTTAACGCTTTTTATCACCTTCCTCAACAAATCCACATCTGAGATAGGTACTTCGGTTTCAGACAAGTAATCTGGAGAATTCATAGAAATTGGTGGCAAACCCTTCGTATTTGGCACAAAACGTGTACCCGATAAATGTATCGTATTAAAACCGGCTTCTTTGAACATCCCTGCATTGGATTCACGTATTCCGCCTCCGGGAATAATCTTACAGTACTTTGACAGATGCATCAATTCTTTTAGAAGGGGCATCCCCAATAATGCCGATTTTGCTTGCCCGGAAGTGAGTACGTTATGAACTCCCATTTCCTGAAGCTGAGAAAAAGTGTCTAATGGATTTTTTACCCAGTCAAAGGCACGGTGAAACGTAAAATGCAAAGGCCCTGCATCCTCTACAAGTATCTTTGTTCGTTCCCAGTCTACCACAAAGTTGTTTTTCAACACTCCGGAAACGATCCCATCAAATCCCATTTTAACACAAAGCGAAATGTCTTCCCTCATTGTTTGAAATTCAGGATCGGAATAGGTAAAATCGCCACTTCTGGGCCTGATCAGTACATGAACGGGAATCTTAAGCTGCTCCTTAACTTTTTTCAATAGCCCATAGGAAGGCGTAATCCCACCAACTGCCAGTTCGCAACAAAGCTCTATCCTGTCTGCCCCGGCACTTTGAGCATTTAAGGCAGATTGCAGGGAATTTGCACAAACTTCTACTATCATAATACCTATATTTAGGTCTATAAATGTACTCAACACAAACGAATGGAAAGAAGAAAGTTTTTGAAAAATTCCGGACTAAGTACCGCCGCAATAATTGCAAGCCCTATGGTCACTTCCTGCAAAGAAACAACTGTGGAAAAGAAATCTTCAACCCCAGCATTAAAAATTATACGCCCTGTGGTCATAGCTACCTGGGATGTTCCCAATGCAACAAGTAAAGCATGGGAAGTTTTGTCAGTAGGAGGAAAATCGCTGGATGCAGTGGAACAAGGGGTGATGATAGAAGAGGCAGATGTAACTAATCAATCTGTTGGGAACGGGGGTAGGCCAGACAGGGACGGAAATGTTACCCTCGATGCGTGCATTATGGATAAGGATGGCAACTGTGGAGCTGTGGTTTATATCCAACATATTGTACATCCCGTTTCGGTGGCACGGAAAGTCATGGAAGATACCCCCCACGTGATGCTGGCGGGAAAGGGAGCCGAAAAATTTGCTATAGAAAAAGGGTTTAAAAAAGAAAACCTTCTGACCGAAAAATCCAAAGGAGAATGGCTCGAATGGAAAAAAACTTCTAAGTACCAACCCATCATCAATATAGAAAATCACGATACAATCGGAATGTTGGCAATTGATAAAAACGGGGATCTTTCTGGGGCATGCACCACAAGCGGTATGGCCTATAAAATGGCAGGTCGTGTTGGCGACTCGCCCATTATAGGAGCCGGACTCTTTATCGATAATGAAGTTGGGGGTGCTACAGCAACAGGAATGGGAGAACTGGTGGTACGTACGGTTGGCAGTTTTCTAATCGTAGAGCTTATGCGCCAGGGTAAATCGCCGCAGGAAGCTTGCGAAGAAGGGGTACAACGAATTATTGCAAAGAATAAAAATTATAAAGATTTCCAAATAGGCTTTATCGCCATCAATAAAAATGGTGAAACCGGCGGCTACTGCATACATCCCGGATTTTCCTATCGGATCTACTCAGAGGAGGGGCATCTAAATCAACCATCCACAAGTTATCTGAGGGAATGATCCTTTAGAATCGCATAGAATCTTTGTAGTTTTGAAAACTATATACTGTAATGCCATGGCAGATCAAAAACGACTTTTTTTATTAGATGCATATGCCTTGATTTTTAGGGGATATTACGCATTGATTAAAAATCCGCGTATTAATTCCAAAGGAATGGATACCTCTGCTATCATGGGGTTTATGAATTCTTTGTTTGATGTGATCCGAAGGGAAAAACCAGATCATTTAGCCGTTTGTTTTGATAAAGATGGAAGTGCGGAACGTACAGAACTGTACGCAGACTACAAAGCTAACCGTGATGAAACTCCCGATGCTATACGAATTGCCGTGCCCTATATCCAAAACATTCTAAAGGCAATGCATATTCCCAGTATCGAAGTTTCCGGATTAGAGGCCGATGACATCATTGGCACACTGGCCAAACAGGCTGAAAAAGAAGATTATAAAGTATTCATGGTTACCCCGGATAAAGATTTCGGGCAATTAGTATCTGAAAATATTTTTATGTATCGGCCCGCCCGAATGGGCAATGGCATTGAGATCTGGGGGATCCCGGAGATACAAAAAAGATTTGGGGTCGAAAAGCCCGAACAGGTAATAGATTACCTCGGAATGATGGGTGATGCCAGTGATAACATACCGGGCTTACCCGGGGTTGGCGATAAGACAGCCAAAAAATTTATTGAGGAATTTGGTTCTTTAGAGGCTCTGTTGGAAAATACCGACAAGTTAAAGGGGAAAATGAAGGAGAAAGTTGAAGAAAACGCAGAATTGGGTCGGCTTTCCAAAAAATTGGCGACCATATGCATTACCTGCGATGTTACTTTCAATGCTAAAGACTATGAATTATCAATGCCAGACAGTGAAAAGGTACAGGAGATTTTTGAGGAATTGGAATTCCGCAGATTGCGAGAACAATTTTTAAAGCTATTTTCCGGGGAGACAGAAAATTCGCCTACTCAGGTTACCAGCACCGAAACGGCAAAAAAAGTATCACAGTCGGCCGGAAGCGGCCAGTTCTCTTTATTTGGTAACGACGGTACTGCCCCTGCGACCCTTGAGGTAATTTCGGGGCGGAAAACGATCAAGGATATCCCACATATTTACCAAAGCGTTGCACAAGGAATGGCCATGGATCTATTCCTTAAAAATCTAATGAAACAACGGTCTGTGTGTTTTGATACGGAAACCACTTCCCTGAATCCCCTGATCGCAGAATTAGTTGGCATTGCCTTCTCATGGGAAACCGGTAAGGGTTTTTACCTTCCATTTTCAGAAGATCAGGAAGAAGCCCAGGCACTCATTGAGAAAATAAGACCCTTCTTTGAATCTCCGGATATCGAAAAAATTGGACAGAACCTAAAATACGATATCAAGGTACTTCGGAAATATAATGTAACTGTGGAAGGCCCTCTTTTTGATACCATGTTGGCCCATTATTTAATTAATCCAGATATGCGCCACAACATGGATGTTCTGGCAGAAACCTACCTCAATTACACCCCGGTTTCAATTACTGAACTCATTGGAAAAAAAGGTAAAAACCAGATGAGCATGCGGGATGTTCCTCTAGAAAAGCAAACAGAATATGCCGTGGAAGATACAGATGTAACCTTTCAGTTAGCACAACATTTCAAAAAAGAACTGGTAGAAGCAAAAACGATAGATCTTTTTAACGACATAGAGATCCCACTACTTAGTGTTTTGGCCGATATGGAATTGGAAGGCATTAATCTGGATACAGCCTTCTTAAAGGGATTGACGAAGGACCTTGATGCGGATATAAAAAACCTGGAACAAAAGATCTATACAGAAGCAGGCGAAGAGTTCAATATAGGATCTCCCAAACAATTGGGTGAGATCCTGTTCGACAAGCTTAAATTGGTAGCTAAACCCAAAAAAACAAAAACAGGCCAGTATTCTACGGCCGAAGATGTGCTCTCATCCCTGGCCAAGGAGCACCAGATCATTAGGGATGTTCTGGAATACAGAGGCCTTGCGAAATTGAAAAGCACCTATGTAGATGCCCTACCTGAGCAGGTAGAAGAAAGTACGGGAAGGGTGCATACAGACTACATGCAAACCGTGGCAGCCACAGGCCGACTTAGCAGTAACAACCCCAACCTTCAAAACATACCAATACGGACAGAACGGGGAAGACAGGTACGGAGGGCATTTGTACCGAGGGATGAAAATTATACGTTATTAGCAGCTGATTATTCACAAATAGAATTGCGTATTATTGCCGCTCTTAGCGATGAGGACACCATGATAGAAGCCTTTAAAAACGGTGAGGATATTCATGCCTCCACTGCCTCCAAGGTATTCAACGTTCCCTTGAATGAAGTAACGCGTGAACAAAGGGGAAACGCCAAAACGGTTAATTTTGGGATTATCTACGGGGTTTCGGCTTTTGGACTCAGCAACCAAACCGATCTTTCCCGGACCGAAGCGAAAGAGCTAATTGAAACCTACTACAAAACCTATCCAAAATTGCGTAATTATATCAGTGAGCAAATAGATTTTGCCAGGGATCATGGATATGTGCAAACCGTTTTGGGAAGACGCCGTTATCTAAAAGATATTAATGGTAGTAATGCTGTCGTGAGAGGAGCAGCAGAAAGAAATGCCATAAATGCCCCTATTCAGGGGAGCGCTGCAGACATTATTAAAATAGCTATGATCAATATTCATAAAAAACTGGTATCAGGAAAGTATAAAACTAAAATGCTTTTACAAGTCCATGATGAATTGGTTTTTGATGTCTACAAACCGGAATTGGAAAAGGTGAAAGAAATGATCAAAAATGAAATGGAAAATGCCTACCAGTTGAAAGTACCCCTCGTTGTAGATCTGGGAATGGGCTCCAACTGGCTGGAAGCTCATTAAAACATCAATTTCTTAAAAATAAAAACCCTCCTGTCGCCAGGAGGGTTTTTAGAATCGTGTTTTTGTAAACTTATCTTCTTGTAAATACCAAATCGCCTCCGGCATCAAAATTATCAACACCTAACTCCTGCGCACTTATTACCATCATGTTGCCGCTAATAGCGGCTTCTACAGTAACAGTTTCCAGATTGTCATCAACAAAGGTCAATACACCATTTTCATAGGTATATACTGAATCATCCGTGTCTTTTTCAGCAGGACAAGGCACATCCAAGCCCGAGCCATTCGAATTTACATTGATTTCAATATAATTCACTGAATTTTCTGTTATAAAACTGAGGTCTTCATTAAAGGTGAGTGTTACAATATGGCAGTCAATCGCTGTTAGAAAATTTAGGAGATCCTGACCCATTTCCATATCATCTGTAGCCGTAGTTTCATCCAATTGTAATGCTGTAAGATCCCAGGTGCCTAAAATACTATTAGAGGCTGTGTCCATTGCCTCCTTGTCCGAGGAACAAGAAAACAAGACTGCCGTAACCATTAAAAGAAAGCATAGATTCCGTTTCATCATTTTAGTTTTTGAATTGTTCGTAAGGGCAAAACGTCAAAAACTCACAGAAAGTATATTATTTCGAGGAACTGCTTAGAGTACAAAACGATAGGTGACCTTGATTAAAAAGGTGTTTTCAGGTTTTTGGCCAAAAATCTGCCGGTCCAAACTACGGCTTAAAGAGTCCGTTGGATCACCCAGTCCGGTTACTCCCTGCGACCAAACCAAAAATACCTCAGAACCCGGTATATACTCCCATCGTACAACCAGGTTAGAACGAAACTGCACAAATGCAAAATCTGGGTCATCGAATGTGTAGTCTATAGTTCCATCTACCTCCTCATCAATAGTATAAACAGAATTGGTCTTCGAAATCTGATCTGGATCGAATAATATTACTCGCTCGCCAAGATCATCAGCAATAGGATTGTTTACATAGTTAAAGTCTGTATATGTTCCCCTGGATATAAAGGGTTGTCCATAATACTGAACACTGAGATTGGGGTTTATACTGTAATTGAAACGGATAGATGTTGCAAATGTTTTTTGATCAATGGCCCCTAATATATAGCGCGTTGTACCCGCATAATCTGACGTTGTCACATATTGGGTTTTATTGGGGTTTTCTTCATATTCCATTTCAAGTGAAAGGTTAAAAGCATCAAAAGGCTGATAGTTTAATTCTACTACATATCGTTCTAAAGAAAAATTATCCTGTTTCATCTGACTATTAATATAGCCAAGTAAAAAACCGAATTTTTTCCTGGAGTCCGATGCTATAAAAAGGTAACCAAAATTTTCTTCAGAATATCTCCAACGGGGTCCACCTCTTAAAACGGTATTGGAAAATATACGGGGCTTGTGTGCACCCCCAGCTTCCAAAAACCAATTATTCGTAAAGTTAATATTCCCTTCCATCTGGTACTGAATGCGATTATAATTACCTTCAAAATCATAGGTTGTATATTGTTCAAAACTAATTCGGGCACGGCGATAAAAATTAGTTGGCTTTAGAAACAACCTGTCTACTTCTGCATATTGCCGAATCTCATCGGCCTGTCGAAGAAATCCCACATCGTTCAATTCCAATTCAGGTGACCTCCAGATTACTCCGCCTTCATACCTCCAGTTTCCACCGCCCGCTTTACCTAATTCTATTTTACCTCCAGTACCTGTCAACGAGGTTTTATTTGGATCTACAGACACATGAGAGGCATCGGCCCGCTGAAATAAATGGGTAATACTTTCCTGTGTAATTCTGATCGCTTCTTCACTCCCTCGAACATGACTTGTTACAAGATTGCCTTCAATATAGTAGTTCCTGTCTTTCCAGTTGTGCCGAAAATCAAAGCCACCCGTATAGGCTGCTGATCTTAAATAATCCAAATTTCCTTCCAGTCTTCTGTTTGTAGCAGTAAAGATGCCTCCCACGTAGGAATTCCGATCATTAAAATCCTTTTGTAGGCGGCCAACCAAATAGTTCGTTGAAGGCTCAACGAGCTCTTTCCTTCGATCCCCATTCGTATCAATTTTAGCAAACATCTTACCTGTAACGCTCTCGAGCAACCCTACTGACCAGCCATTTTTAGTTTTGCCGGAAAACTTAGCCGCGCCTAATATGGTAGTATTGCCGGGCACGTCGGCAAATTCTCCATCCAGGAGGTTTGGTGATCCCTGTGGGTCTCTACCAATGCGGCGACTGTAAAATACGTTGTCGTTCCCATTGGCAAATTCAAAATCGAATATGTTCTTGTTTTCAACGAAAAATGGACGTCTTTCCTGGAAAAATATCTGAAAACCGTCCAGGGCGATGGCCCCGGGATCGGCATCTACCTGTCCAAAATCGGGATTTACGGTTAAATCCAGGGTAAGGTCGTTCGTGATTCCTATTTTGGCATCCAGTCCACCATTTAAGATATAATCATTTCCATCGCGAAAAGGGTTCCCACTTTCTGATGGGTAGGTATCGATTTGGTTAACAGTAAACGGTTGTATTTCCAGTTGGTTTTGAGGCTCAATATCCAGTAGCCCATGAAGTTCTCCAAACTCACTAATAAACCCAGCGGCGTCTAACGGAACACGATTCCATACAGATCGTTCTTCTTCTCTGAATACTAAACGTGTAATCTGTAAACCCCATACTTGTTCCTCCGCTTTTCCAAATTTTAACTGACTAAAGGGAATCTTAGCCTCACCTGTCCAGCCTTCTTCGTCAATATTTGTAGCCGTAAACCAGATTGGGTTCCAACTATCGTCCCAGTTGCTCCCATTCTCAGAAACAAATTCATCGCCTTTAACCCCGGCTGCAGTGGTACTGAACGAAAATGCAGTTCGTTTATCATGATAACTATCAATTACAATGGCAATTCTGTCTCCTGCAAATCCATCCCGGCGAGACAATCGTTTTTCAATTTTATCTGGCTCACTATCATAACATTTATAGGCCACATAAAGGAAATTTTTATCGTATAGGATTTTAAATTTAGTTTTCTGGCTGGGCTTTGTATTTTCATCGGGCATCCATTCTATAAAATCTCCCGACCATTTAGCCAGATGCCAGGCTTCATCGTCCAAAACACCATCAATAACCGGTGGCTCATTGTAAATAAGGGAACTTGTAGTATAAATACGTTTGGCAGCTATGGAGGTAGAATCCTGCGCAATAGCTACCAATGGAAAGGTGCAGAAAACTAATACCTTAATTATATTGACTTTCATTAAATTTTTCTCATAAATAAGATATACCCTAAAGACGCCTGAAATAAGAAAGTGTTACAGTTTAAACCTGCATTCTTAGTAGAATTGGAAGAATAAAACCTTCCTATTTAGATCTCAATTCCGGACCAGGTTCAAAGTTGCGTATTTTTTTTTAAAAATGGTATTCAACCGTTTGCTTTTCAACTTAATAATTGTACATTTGCAGCCCGTTTGACGGGATTGGAATGTTTAATCATTAAAAAAAGTAGTTGTGGATACATTGAGCTACAAAACTGTTTCAGCCAATAAGGCTACCGTACAAAAGCAGTGGTTATTGGTAGATGCGGATGGACAAACCCTTGGTAGAATGGCTTCTAAAGTAGCTATTTTGCTGAGAGGTAAAAATAAACCAAATTTTACACCCCATGTAGATTGTGGAGATAATGTTATCATTATCAATGCGGAAAAAGTTCATCTTACGGGAAACAAATGGGAAGATAAAACCTACATCCGACATACAGGTTATCCTGGTGGACAAAGGTCTAGGACTGCCAGTGAATTAAGAGCTAAGAATCCCGCAACTGTGGTTGAAAAAGCTGTTAAAGGTATGCTTCCTAAAAATAAACTAGGAGCCGAGCTCTTTCGCAATCTAAAGGTGTATGCAGGAGCAGAACACAACCATGAAGCGCAAAAACCAACTACTATTAATCTAAATGACCTTAAATAATGGATGTAATACATAAAATAGGCAGAAGAAAAACAGCTGTTGCACGTGTATATGTCTCTAAGGGTAAAGGAGTTATTACCATAAACCAAAGAGATCTGGCCCAATATTTTCCTACAGCCACGCTTCAGTATAAGGTGAAGCAACCATTTGCACTCACCAATACCGAAGACAGCTATGATGTAAAAGTGAATGTATATGGCGGTGGTATTACCGGACAGGCAGAGGCAATAAGATTGGCCTTATCGAGAGCCCTTTGTGAGGTAGATGTCGAAAACAGGATCGCCTTAAAGCCGGAAGGTCTTTTAACAAGAGATCCAAGGATGGTTGAACGCAAAAAATTCGGTCAGAAAAAAGCCCGTAAGAAATTCCAGTTCTCCAAACGTTAATTGCGAGTATATCATGTGTCTGCGAAGGCACTTTTATTTATATTAATCAAAGTTCATTGAAAGTCTCTCGTCATGGGACAATTAAAATTCTGAGTTACGATATAGGGAAATACAAATTTCCTTTGTAATACTCAGCATTATTTAGTTTAGCATCTAAATGATCAAGGCTTTCCTTTTGGGAATACCACTTGATTATTGCTAATTCATAAGAACGTAAACTAATTAAAAATGGCAAAAAAAGCAGAAGTAAAAGAACTATTAGAAGCAGGTGTACACTTCGGTCACCTCACAAGAAAATGGAATCCAAACATGGCTCCCTATATCTACATGGAGCGTAATGGGATTCACGTTATCAACCTTTACAAAACAGTTGCAAAATTAGAGGAAGCTGGTGAAGCTCTCAAAAAAATTGCTTCCTCTGGCAGGAAGATACTTTTTGTGGCAACCAAGAAACAAGCTAAAGACATTGTTGCGGAAAAAGTAGCCAATGTACATATGCCCTACATTACCGAAAGGTGGCCCGGAGGGATGTTGACCAATTTTGTTACCATCCGTAAGGCTGTTAAAAAAATGGCCTCCATAGACAGGATGAAAAAGGATGGTACGTTCAACACCCTATCTAAAAAAGAACGTTTACAGGTAGATCGTCTAAGAGCGAAATTAGAAAAGAACCTCGGTTCTATTTCAGAAATGACAAGACTTCCTGGTGCATTGTTCATTGTAGATACAATGCGCGAACACATTGCCGTAAAGGAAGCCAAAAAATTGAATATCCCGATTTTTGCAATGGTCGATACCAATTCGGATCCAAGACCTATCGATTTTCTTATCCCTTCTAACGACGATGCTTCAAAGTCTATCAATCTGATACTTACGCATGTAACCAATGCAATTGCCGAAGGCCTAGCAGAGCGCAAATCAGAGCGGCAAGCCGATAAAGAAGGTGGAGACGTAAAAGAACCAAAAGCCAAAAAGGCAGAAAAAGCAGCGCCGGCAGCAGAGCCCGTTGCCGAAAAACCAAAGGAAGCCAAAAAAGAGGTGAAAGCAGCGCCCGTAGCTGAAAAACCAAAGGAAGCTCCGGTTAGCGTTGAAGAAAAACCAAAAAAAGCAGCTCCAAAAAAAGCAACAAAAGAAACAGCTGACGATTTGACCAAAGTGGAAGGAATAGGTCCAAAAATTTCAGAAGTTTTTCAAAAAGCAGGCATTCACACATTTGCTGATTTAGCCGCCAAATCGGAAGACGATTTAAAAGAAATTTTGGCAGGTGCAGGATCCCGATATGCTTCTAAAAATCCAGCTTCCTGGCCAAAACAAGCTAAAATGGCTGCCGATGGAAAATGGGATAAATTAAAAGAATGGCAGGATAAGACGAAAGCAGGAGTAGAATAAAAAACATTGATAGTAAACCAGGTGCCTAAATAGGTATTAATAAAAATAAATTGACATGGTAAAAATTACCGCTGCAGATGTAAATCAACTAAGAAAGACTACCGGTGCAGGTATGATGGATTGTAAAAATGCCTTGGTAGAAGCCGAAGGTGATTTTGATAAAGCGATCGAAATCCTTCGAAAAAAAGGTCAGAAAGTGGCTGCGAAAAGAGCCGACAGAGATTCTTCTGAAGGTGCCGCTATCGCCAAAGTAAATGATAACAACACAGAAGGGGTGCTCATTTCACTAAACTGTGAAACCGATTTCGTCGCGAAAAATGAAAGTTTCGTTACTCTGGCCAAGGAATTAGCAGCGTTAGCGCTGCAATTTGATGATAAAGATGCTTTTTTATCCGCGAATTATAATGGTATAACGGTTCAGGAGAAATTAACGGAGCAAACCGGAGTTATTGGCGAGAAAATTGAAATTGGAGGCTTTAGTAAATTACGTGCTCCTTTTGTGGGTTCATATATTCACGCTGGCAATAAAATCGCCACTTTAGTTGGGCTATCAGCAGCCGTTGAAGGTGCAGCAGTTGCAGCTAAAGATGTTGCGATGCAAGCAGCCGCAATGAATCCTGTGGCTTTGAACAAGGAAGGTGTTGATCAGGCAACTATTGATAAAGAAATTGAAATTGCCAAGGATCAACTGCGGCAGGAAGGAAAGCCCGAAGCTATGTTAGACAAAATAGCCCAGGGGAAACTCAACCGTTTCTTTAAAGACAATACACTTGTTAACCAGGATTTTATCAAGGACAGCAAACAAAGTGTTGCTCAATATGTGAAATCCGTAGACGCCTCTTTGGAGGTTACAGGTTTTGAACGTATTGCTTTAGGATAAGCTTCAATAACTAATTAAAAAAAGCCGCTTTCTAAAATTAGGAAGCGGCTTTTTTATTTCTTTAGGGTTTCCTTATCATAGATAATTTAGTTCTTTAACCAAGCCTCCCTTAATTTCAATGTAGTTACGTTCACGAATTCAGATTCTAAAATGCTTCGATCGTTGTAGGTAGGAATCCCTGCCTTCCCCGAAAGGGTTATCTCCTTTCCATCCCTTAGGACCGTCATTGCAATATCCATTTCCGGATCCCAGCCAAAACTCCGCCCTATAATGGTCCGCATGTTTTCTAAGGTAATAGAGGTGCCATTGATATTGGTAATAATGTCACCCCCCTTGGCGCCCAATGAACTAAAAAAAGAATTCAATTCAATTCCTTTTCTGATAAAAATAGTATTCAAATCAGCTGGCTGTGCATCTATATACGGCATTTGACCTATAAAAAAATAATCCCCTTGCCTTTCTTCAGAAACAATAGTTAATCCTACCTTACCCAGAATGTCTTCATAATTGATGGGTACATTCCCTATCACATGATTTTCAAAGAAACTACCAACTTGTGGATAGGTCATAGCAACGATTTCATCAAAGAGTTCCGAGTCGTTAAATGGGGTGTTCCTGTCATATTTTTTTGAGAGTTCTTTCATAAGCCAGAGGACACTTTTTTCTCCACCGCTCAATTCTCTCAACAGAATGTCCAAAGACATATTTATTAGGGTCCCTTTTTCATAGACATTGTTGTAGTTCTCCTTGTAAGGGGATGTGAGAATATTTTTACTCATATCCGTAAATGACATAGTATCATCATAAGATCCGGAATTGCCTATTTTATCCATGATCCTATCATAGAAAGCGGTTTCGTCTATTAATCCCTGTTGCACCTGAAACAAATTTGCAAAGTATTCTGTAGTACCCTCATACATCCATAAATGCTGAGACATTTTGGGTTCATTAAAATCGAAATACTGGATCTCGCGTGAATGTACATTTAGGGGTGTAACAATATGAAAGAACTCGTGCGATACAACATCAACCATAGATTCTTCCAAACTTTCCTTTGGCAATTGTTCCGGTAAGACCACCACTGTTGAAGTATGATGTTCCAATGCACCAAAACCCTTAGCATCTGTATTTGTAAGTTCAGAGAGATATAATAAAATGGTGTACTGTTTGGTGCCATCTATATCGCCGAGAAAAGCCTTTTGGGCCTGCATCATGGTTTCCATTTTTGCACTCAGATCCTTAGCACTATATACATTATTGGGTGAATAAACGCTTAGCGTAACATTAATATCGTTTATTTTAAATGAGCTTGTGTTGGGTTTGGCAAATAAAATTGGATTATCTATAACTTCAAAATAACGGTCGGCGAGAAATATTCTTGCTTCATTTGGCAATGTATTGCC
>Ga0316201_10000202_pt1 | contig 29452 bp, 33 predicted proteins | sample CS6wburrow_MG_FD_204516 | JGI IMG/M metagenome (GOLD analysis project Ga0316201, IMG submission 204516) | Coastal sediment microbial communities from Delaware Bay, Delaware, United States - CS-6 worm burrow | ecosystem: Environmental > Aquatic > Marine > Coastal > Sediment | place: USA...
GCTTCAATCCAATTTTAAACAGTATACGTACCAGTTAACGCTGGAATGTGGGGGAAATGGCAGGAGCGAATTCGATCCTCCTGCAAAAGGTAACCAATGGACCGTTGGGGCCGTTTCGTGTGCAGAGTGGACCGGAGTAAGACTCCGGGATGTCCTGGAAGACGTTGGTATCACCAACAAAGCCATGTACATAGGATATCATGCGGCCGATGTTCATCTGAGCCGGGATCCTAAAAAAGAACCAATCTCAAGAGGAGCACCTATGCCAAAAGCCCTGCAGGATGAAACGCTCCTGGCGTTTAAAATGAATGGTGAGGACATTCCGCTGGCCCACGGATATCCATTACGACTGGTAGCCGGGGGATGGCCTGCATCCGTTTCCGGAAAATGGGTTCAGCGAATTAGCGTGAGGGATCGTGTTCACGACGGAACTAAAATGACAGGTGATGCCTACCGCGTTCCATGCAACCCGGTTGCGCCCGGAGAAAAGGTAAAGGATGAGGATATGTGCATTATAGAATCCATGCCCGTAAAATCATTGATCACCTATCCAAAATCAGGAGCGATGATCAAGCAAGGAAAAAAACTAAATATCAGGGGGCATGCCTGGGCTGGAGATCTGGAGGTATCGAAAATGGAATATTCCATAGACTTTGGGGCCTCCTGGCAAGCGTGCCCAATAGAAAAACCTGCTAACCGACTGGCCTGGCAACATTTTTCTGCTTCCATCGATTTTCCCAAAAAAGGGTATTACGAGATATGGGCCCGTGCTACAGATTCTGAAAACAGGAGTCAGCCAATGTTATTACCGGGTTGGAACCCCAAAGGATATCTTAATAATGCATGCCACAGAATCGCCATCAAGGTAACGTAGTTATGGAGGAACACGATAAATTCAAAGCTCAAATTAAAAGCATCTATAGGCTTTTATCGACGCTGCTTATTTTGTTTGCGGTTACCGCCCTGGCCATCGTATATCTGATTTCGGACCCGACCCTCTCATTTTTTAAAAATCCCGAACCTGCAACGGAATATGTAACCCTCGAGAATGAGGACGATTTTGATAAGATCGAAAACGGGATTCACTTGCGTACCGGATTAAAAGAGGCCGAAGGTTTAATGACGGTAGTGAACAACTGTACCAATTGTCATTCTGCCTTATTGGTGATGCAAAACAGAATGGACAAAGAGCGATGGATCGCCACCATCCGTTGGATGCAGGAATCACAAAACCTTTGGGATCTGGGAAAGAACGAAGATATTATAGTAAATTATTTGGTCACAAATTATCCGCCAACGAAAAAAGGAAGAAGAGAAGTATTAACCAATATAACCTGGTATGAACTTCAGGAATAACCTCTTTTTGGTCTTTATCATAACGCTGCTGGTTTCCTGCCAGGAGAAAAAGGAACCTGAAAATGCAGGGGATGTCCTAATTTCCAAACATCTAGTAGAAAGCAATAGCTCTTTATTACAAAACAAGGACACCGGGATTAAGATCATTGATTTTAGAAAACCGGACCAGTTTGAAAAAGGCCATATTTCCGGGGCTATAAATTTGTGGCGGACCGATATACAGGACACTTCTTTTTCCTACGGTGGGATTCGTGCAAAGAAGGATGTTTTGGAAACACGATTGGGGAATTTGGGAATCACAAATGATGACACCTTAGTAGTTTATGACAACAGGGGCTCTGCTGATGCTTCCAGGCTTTGGTGGTTACTAAAGCTGTACAATTTTGATAAGGTATATCTACTTAATGGAGGCTATAGTAGCTGGGAAAGAATGGGTGGCGGCATAACACTGGATAACCCTGAAATAAAGCCTGCGGAGTTTAGCTTACCAGCAACTAACAACGCTCAGCTTGTCATAGAACGAGAAGATTTATTGAGACGCTTAAATTCAGGCAACTCAAATGTCTTCCTGGTCGATGCCAGAACCGCAGATGAGCACCATGGTAAGACGATCAAAGACGGGGCTCGTAGAGGAGGCCATATTCCGAGTAGCATACATATAGATTGGGCCGAAGCAGTAGATTATGGCCACACCTACAGGTTTAAACCAATCCCTGAATTGGAAAATATTTATAGTAGAATCGGTGCCTCCAAAGAAGATACAATTATTGTCTATTGCCATACCGGGGTTCGATCTGCGCATACCACCTTTGTACTAACCCAGTTACTGGATTATAAAAATGTGTTAAACTACGATGGTTCCTGGGTAGAATGGAGTTATTTTGTTGATTCACCTATTGAAAAAAATTTAAAATCGCCTGTTAAAAAGTAAGCTATGGAAAAATATTTAGATGCCTTTATTAATTCTTTTAATGGAAGTGTACAATGGACGTGGAAATCTATTGTATTTGATGTTCCCTGGTACACCAATTATTTCTGGGGGTTAATTGCTATTTCCTTGTTTGTATGGATCCTGGAAATCATCTTCCCGTGGCGGAAGGAACAATCTATTTTTCGAAAGGATTTTTGGCTAGATGCCTTCTATATGTTTTTTAACTTTTTTATGTTCGCTATTGCCATAAGCGGTTTTTACAAACTTTTGGAGGTGTTGTTCAAAGATCTGGGGATTACCGCTAAGACTCTTTCCATTATAGACCTGTCTACCCTCCCAATGTGGGCACAATTGCTAATATTCTTTATTGTCCTTGATTTTGTGCAATGGTTTACGCATACCTTGCTCCATAAATATTCGTTTTTATGGAACTTTCACAAAGTGCATCATTCAGTAAAGGAGATGGGATTTGCAGCACATCTGCGCTACCATTGGATGGAAAATATATTGTATAAACCACTCAAGGTATTTGGAGTAATGATACTGGGCGGATTTGAACCAGAACAGGCATATATCGTTCATTTTGTGGCCATTGGGATTGGGCATTTAAATCATTCGAATGTTAAGATCACCTGGGGCCCTCTAAAATATATCTTTAATAATCCGGTCATGCACTTATACCATCATGCCATGGCGCTTCCTGAAGGGAGTTATGGGGTAAATTTTGGTATCAGTTTAAGCCTGTGGGATTATATTTTCAAGACCAATTATATCCCCGAAGACAGTGGTACCATAGAACTTGGTTTCCCTGGGGATGAGAATTTTCCAACCGATTTCCTGCACCAAAATACATACGGTTTTGGAAAAACCAGAAAATCGTCCTAGGAATAAGGCCGTATCAATGACCTAAAATAAAACTTGCTGCCATCTGTGCGTGGAGCTGTGTGGTAGCAAGAAGGGGTACGTCAGAATCTGTTGTGTCTAGCAACATGGGCAGTTCTGTGCAACCTAATATTATCCCCTGAGCCCCTTGTTTTTTTAACAATGCTATTTGATTCAAAAAGAACAACCTTGCTTCTTCTGTAAAATGACCTTGTGTTAACTCTTTCGATACATAATGATGGGCCTGAGGTACATCCTTTGGATCAGGAATAATCGTTTCAATACCATAGTTAGATCGCATAAAATCTGGAATAAATCCAAGGGTCATGGTTGGTAAATTTCCGAGTAAACCAACTTTTTTTAGGTGTAGCCTTTGTGCCTCATTGCCTGTAGCCTCGGCGATATGAAGGATTGGAATTCCTATTTTAGGTTGTACGTAATTATAGGTCATATGGGGTGTATTGGCGCATATGACAATAGCCTTTGCCCCGGCTCTTTCCAATTTTTGCGCAACTTCAAGGTATTTGGCATTGATTTTATCTTTATTCTGTTCCCGCATCAATTCTATATTGATACTATAGATCAATAATTCAGGATTTCCCTGAGAACCAATCTCCTCACCCACCAATTCATTGATAAGCCGGTAATAAACGATGGTAGAATGCCAGGAAGTACCTCCAATAAGCCCTATGGTCCTCATATATAAATATTTTACAACACCCAAGTGTTTTCAAACTTACGCATCTAATTATACAATTCGATATCCCTCGCGTTTCGTGCTTGTTCGTTGCGGTAATTATTCAATGGCATTAGCTTTCTTAAAGCTTCAACTTGTTCCAATGAAACCGTAATAGGCTCTTTAAAAATAAACCACTGTACATTTTCTGTACATGGCGGAGTTGTTAAAGAACCATTATAGGCAAAATAAGATTTTACTTTGGGGAGGTTCAAATTCATGTCAAATGCCAAATCAATAGCTACGGTATCGTCTACATTGACAGGAAGGTACTTTTCCAAAAAATCGAATGGTTCACTCCCTTTCCCTTCCTTTGCCATTACAGCAATTACGGTGTACTTTCCTGCACTACTCAAATGGACCAGATGCAAAACCATAGGATACCTAATTCCTTCTATGAGATGCTCGGCCGGTTCATGAAAATGAAATTGTTTCAGGTCATATCGTTCATTCTCTATTGTAATATAATCGCCCTTTTCAAAATTGTATTGAATACTGTGTCCGTTATTGACTACATCATGGATATGGGTACTGTCTGCATAGTGTATTTTAAGCTGCATTGGACCTTTAGCCATTTCATAGTTAACGACGTTAATGGGCGACTGGTATATCCCGGCACAGTCTGAATTATTTTCAATTTCGGCCCAATGCTCTGGCCCGGTTTCACCTGCATAATCCCAGTGACTAGTGGTTTTTTTGTCTTTTTGATGGATGGCCGTAACCTCATTATATCCTGAAACACTTTTTGTATTGGTGTTGTCACGACATGAAAACAGACTCAAGGAAGCAACAAAGATCAAGATGGTAGTTCTCATTTATACAGAAATATTAGGATTAGTAAATTTCGGCATTCAGATTGATTTTTATTGTGTATTATTTTACTCTTCTACAAACTGGATTCGCCACATACCCCGCACCTGGTTTACATCATAGCCAATGGCTTTGTCTGCCGTATAAAGAGAAGACAATACGTCTAGGACTGCCGGGTTAATATCTTTTTCCGGTTTCCCATGACATTGCAGGCACATGTTATTGGTGACAATTGGATAATAAAAATATACCTCATCGTCTACCTTTTTCGTAATGGCCCGTATAGCCCCCTTATTAGCCACTTGTGCCTTAAAAGCAGTAATAAAACCAAACTCTTCTTCGTTTGCCATGTTGGCCGTATTTCTGGGCCTATCAGAAACTCTTTTTATAAATACGCTTTTCATGATCCCCATGCTGTCTGTAAGTTTTTTGGCCTCTTCCTTGCAAAAAGCAATGGCCCCTTCCGTTCCTTTGTTTTGGATAGCACCCATCAAATTCTTACCGAGAATGGCCTGCGTGGCCATTGCGTATTCCATTCCTTTCTCTTCATAAGCAGAGGTTACCTCTTCATACATATACTGATCCTCAGGTTGCATATCTTGTCCTTTGCCCATTCCTTTGCCTTTACCCATGCCCTTCCCATGGCCTTTTTGAAAATGTTCCTCAAACCAGTCTGGTTGTTCAATTTCATAATCATACAGGTACTCTGAAATCTCCTTGATGGTTTCTTCAGAATAGGGTTGATAGGGCATAATCCCGAACCTTCGCAAGGCCCCGGGCATTTTGGATTTTTCTTTCTGAGGGTCAGTAATCCAATTGACTAAATCCTTGGTGAATGCTTCTTTTGTAGTATTCTCATCAATGTAATGCTTTTTAATTGCGATCATTGGTGGGGCTATCATTTGGGCTTGAGATGCCTTGGGATTATGACAAATAAAGCATTGATTTTCGACTATTTTCTTCCCGGGATGCATCACGCCTTCTAACGTTATATCATCTCCGGCATTTCCACCAATCGTTTTGTAATCCTTGGAACTGTTTTTGCATGCGACCAGAGTAACAATCCAAAATATGAGCGCTAGATATTTCATAATATTTTTATAAAATTTTTATACGAGTGTAATTCAATACATGAAAGGAACGACCACAAAATATATGATCGCTCCCTTCAACAATCCAACCAATTAAATCGGCATAACCAAAACTATAGTAGGGTGGTCGGACATATATAGTCCGATTTCTCTACTCCGGTTTTTGCTATCTCATCAAACCCATCAATAACATCAACAAAATCATTCCATCCCCTTTGTTTCAGGATAGATGCTGCGATCATACTTCGATACCCCCCGGCGCAATACAAAACAAAGGGTTTGTCTTTAGGGAATTGGGCTAAATGCTGATTGATCTCATTCAAAGGAACATTAATGGAACCGATAACGTGCTCCGAATCATATTCGCTTTTCTTTCTGACGTCAATTATTAAGGGGCTTTCTGCCTTATAAGCCTTTTCAAATGCTTTTGGAGTGATGCGTTTTACCCTCTCGTATTCCTTTTTCGCTTTTTTCCAGCTATTAAAACCTCCTTTTAAAAATCCGATGGTATGATCGTAACCCACTCTCGAAAGTCGGGTAATAGCCTCCTCTTCCTTATCGGGGTAGGTAATCAACAGGATTTCCTGTTTAACATCGGGGATCATTTCACCCACCCATTGTGCGAAATTACCATCAAGCCCTATATTTATACTGTTAGGAACATACCCTATGGCAAAGTCGCTCGCGTCCCTTGTATCTAACATCAGGGCAGCGGTCTCATTGGCAGCAGCCTCAAAGGCATCCGGAGTTAAGGGTTTTTCTCCTCGTTTCATTACCGTATCCAGACTCTCATATCCCTTAATATTCATCAAGACATTTTGTGGGAAATAACCGGGAGGTGCTGTTAGCCCGGTCAGCAATTCTTTTATGAATTCCTCCTTGGTCATATCTGCACGCAATGCATAATTGACCTTTTTCTGATGCCCCAATGTATCGGTTGTTTCTTTGCTCATCATCTTGCCACAGGCAGATCCTGCACCGTGGTTTGGATATACGATCAGATCATCCGATAAAGGCAGTATTTTATTTCGAAGTGAATCGAATAAATGACCGGCAAGTTTCTCCTCAGTTAAATCGGAAATAACATGCTGTGCCAGATCGGGCCTTCCCACATCACCAATGAATAACGTATCCCCAGTTATTATTCCATGCTCCTTTCCCTTCTCATCGATCAGTAAGTACGTGGTGCTTTCCATGGTATGACCGGGGGTATGGATCACTTGTACTTTGTAGTCTCCTACTTCAAATACCTGATTATCTTCAGCAACAATAGCCTCATAACCTGGTTTAGCTGTTGGTCCGAATACAATCCCGGCACCGGTCTTTTTTTGAAGGTCCAAATGCCCGCTAACAAAATCTGCGTGAAAATGGGTTTCAAACACATATTTGATCCTGGCGTTGTCTTTCTTTGCCCTCTCAATATAGGGGCCAACTTCGCGTAGCGGGTCAAAAATGGCTGCCTCGCCTTTGCTCTCCAGATAGTAGGCAGCATGTGCCAGACATCCGGTATAAATTTGTTCTATTTTCATAAGAATGATTTTATTGTTATTACAACTATTTATTTTATACCTAAATTTAAAAAGACTTCATCTTTTATTCCGTAACACAGGTTACAAAACTCCAATACATTAAATTGAGAAACTATGACCCCTATCAGTTTTGTAAACAAATTCTATTAAAGAATTTCCTTAAAAAGGATGTAGATCCCCATAACTAATACAAACCAACCAAAGGATTTCTTAAGTTTATTTCCTTCAATGAACTTGTTTAACCATACACCCAGGATAATTCCAACCACGGAAAAGGCCGTAAAACTAATAAGGAAGGCCCAATCAATGTCCATATTTTCGACATCCCCAATAAATCCGATAAGTGATTTAATGGCAATGATCAATAATGAAGTGGCAACGGCTTTTTTCATGGGCAGTTTAGCCAACACCACAAGGGCAGGAATGATCAGAAAACCCCCTCCGGCACCAACGATTCCGGTTAATACGCCAACTACAATGCCTTCAATGAAAATCATGGGATAATTATAATGGATTACAGAATCCTCATCATCACAATTCGCACACTTTCCTTTGATCATTGAATAAGAAGCCAGTAACATAATCAGGGCAAAAAATATCATGATCCCAATATCCTTGGTAACCATAAAATTGCCTACTTCAAAAAGTTCTTCGGGTATGGCGGGAATCAAATACTTTCTGGTGGAATAGACGGCGATAAAAGCAGGGATAGCAAATACAGTGGCCGTTTTAAAATCGACCAGCCCTTTCCGCATGTTTTGTAAAGCTCCTAAAAGGGATGATACTCCAACCACAAATAGGGAATAGGCAGTTGCCACCACCGGATTTAAAGAAAGTAAATAAACTAATATAGGAACGGTTAAAATAGACCCTCCACCTCCTATAAGCCCAAGGATAATGCCGATGATCAAGGCCCCTAAATAGCCTAAAATTTGTATTAAATCCAACCTATTGATTTTATGTATACAAAAGTAGGCAGCACATATGAGTACTGCCGTAACCTATGTTACATACAAAGGCACATACGGGTCTTATTTTATTGTTTCGGAACCCGGAATACGTTCGTAAATATCATTCAATATCCTCTGATCTTCTTGATTTTCATGTATATCCAAGGCATATCGGATATTTATGGCGGTTCCTACCGGGGCGTAGTAATAAATAACCCAAGTGTCCCCTTCTTTGGTACCGATACATCCATGGGAATAGGCCTTTTCTAGTGTTTTGGGATTGGTAGTTGCATGAATTAACTGACCATTCCGAACCCCATTAATTTTCGTTTCCATCGATGGAATTCGGGGCATTAAGGTTATTTTACCATCATCTCTTTTGGTGAATTTATAGCGTTCATTGGTAGCCGGATTATAAAATACCGGAGATTTATGATGCGCTACAATAATCCCAGCACCCTCTTTGGTTCTAAGATCCGTCAACCTATTGGTAGCTTCTAAAAATTGTGTGCCATTTTTACCCACCCTCACAGGAAACTCATATAATTTTTTGTTCCCATCGAAGATCCGGAGTTTAAACTCAGGAATATTGATATCAATAGTAGTTGTTACCATCTCCCGTATAAGAGTTTCTGCTTTTAGTGAATCCGGAATAATAATGGAAGTGCCCTTTTGTAAGACCACCAATTTCCTTTGATCATAAACAAAAGAATCATGAGCCATCATATGATAATAATCCGTGTTTACAAGGGTATCAATAATCCATGGGTTTGCCCTGACCAGTATATGTTCTGTCAATGAATAACTGACCTGAGGATCATAGTGGGTAACCAGTGAATCTAAAAATTCAAAATAACCACCAATCCTGACATCCCTGGGTATAAGAATCTTTATGGGAAAAACAAGGGGTTTTTCAATAGTAACGTTTTTGTCAATATCGAAATTAATTTGAGCGATCGTAATACCAGAGTTAAAATATTTGTAACCCACAATGGTGCCTAGTAAGGCAAAAAGTAGAATAGCTGTATGTTTCGGTTTATTTAACATCTTATTGCCTTATTGAATGATTTTCGAACTCTCTGGTTTGGCCTTGTGATTCCTAAAATGTGCTTTTTGGAATATCGTCATGGTTAGGTACCCATCTCTTTACTATGACTCCCGATGCCGGCACTACATGTATTTGGTTAAAAACTTATAAAAGTCTTTTTTTAAATCATGGTACATCTCCCTCTGGGTTTCAATACGTTCCCTGAAAAGTATATGTTCCTTAAAATAGACCCGATCCATGACATTTTCGTTGGCTTGATAATGCCTCGCCATACTGAGTTCATGGGCTTCTATCTTTTCTTTGAGTTCTTCTATCTTGGTCTTATGGATAAAGAACTGATTTTGGTAATGGTCTAAGGAAGCAAGGACCTGGGTATCGGTCCAATTTTTAACGAGTTGCTCCAGCCTATTCTCAAAAGTTCTCAATTCATCTTTCCAAAAGTCGAGTTCCATGTTCCACTGATTGTGCTCTAAATGCAAATCCTCGTTGTAAATCGTCTGTGTTTTCATGTTAAATCAATTTTAGTTTGTACTGTCTGCTCTAAAAGTACAAACACTATTTCCAGCGTAAAATGACCTTGATCATTGGCAGTACATGACATTAATCATTTTTGATCATGGCTTTCCACATTACCTTGCAGTATGTACGCTGCAATGACGTCGACTTATCAACAAATAAAGGAAGGAATTAAACAATTTTTTGTACAAATTGGAGAACTTTCCTATTTCGCCGGACGTTTTTTTAGTGCAGTATTCAGACCCCCTTTTGAATTTAAAGAGCTTTTGAGACAGTGTTATCAAATGGGAAACCGGTCGCTGGTTTTGGTATTGGTAACCGGGTTTATCATAGGGCTGGTATTAACACTGCAATCCAGGCCCACACTCATTGAATTTGGTGCTGTTTCCTGGATGCCAGATATGGTAGGTATTTCCATTGTAAGGGAGCTAGGGCCCGTCATTACAGCCCTGGTCTGTGCCGGGAGAATTGCCTCAGGTATAGGTGCAGAACTTGGTTCTATGCGGGTAACAGAACAAATAGACGCGATGGAAGTATCGGGTACCAACCCTTTTAAATACCTGGTTGTAACCCGCATATTGGCAACAACTTTAATGCTCCCGCTTTTAGTCATATTGGGAGATGCTATTGGTTTGTACGGGTCTGCTCTGGTCGAGAACTTTAAGGGCAATGTGTCTTTTCAGCTATATTTTAACCGTGTTTTTGATGCCCTGGAATATGGAGATTTAATTCCCGCGACCATTAAATCCTTCTTTTTTGGTTTTGCCATAGGATTGGTAGGCTGCTATAAAGGGTATTATTGCAAAAAGGGTACCGCTGGTGTAGGGGCTGCAGCAAATACTGCGGTTGTCCTTACTTCCATGCTCTTATTTATTATTGATTTTATAGCTGTATTTATTTCAGATATATTTTATGAACTATAATGAAACCGGAAACCCAACATAGCACAATAGAAAACAAACAAAATACCCTCATGATTGAGATCAGGGACTTGTATAAAAGTTTTGGTGAAAATCATGTACTAAATGGTTTTAATATGACCTTGAATAAGGGTGAAAACCTGGTAGTCATGGGGAAGTCGGGCTCCGGGAAATCGGTCATGATAAAATGTCTGGTAGGCTTAATGCAACCAGACAGTGGATTTATTTCGGTAATGGGCAAGGAACTCAGCAGCCTAAACCGGCAGGAACTGGATGAATTACGGTCCGATATCGGCTTTTTGTTCCAGGGTAGTGCCTTATACGATTCCATGACGGTTCGTGAGAATCTGGAATTTCCGATGAGGCGGCACAGGGAAAAACTCGGGAAAATAACAGACACCTTACCTTTGGTACTGGAGGCACTGGAGAATGTGGGCTTAGCCCATGCTATTGATCTTATGCCCGAAGAGCTTTCTGGCGGGATGAAAAGACGGGTTGCACTGGCCCGCACCCTTATCCTCCGTCCGAAGATCATCTTCTACGATGAACCTACCAGTGGTTTAGATCCTATTACAGCAAAAGAAATAATAGAATTGATGCGAAGCATACAAAAAAAGTATGGCACCTCGTCCCTGATCATAACGCATGATGTAGATTGTGCCCGGGTAATATCGGAACGCATGATCCTTTTGGTAGACGGGATTAATTATGCCGAAGGCACTTTTGAGGAGTTAAATAACTCCAAAGACCCAAAGGTTGAAGCATTCTTTAAAAAATAAAGCCATGGAAAAATCAACTGCAGAAAAAATAAGATTGGGTGTATTTGTGATTCTTGGCACCACTTTCCTTGTGATTGCTGCCTATCTTATCGGGAACCGACAAAATTTGTTTGGGAATACCTATACTATCAATACCGTATTTAAAAATGTAAATGGGCTGCAAAAGGGGAATAATGTTCGGTATGCCGGTATTGATGTGGGTACGGTATCCTCGATCAAGATGACCAATGATACCATTATTAATGTGGGCTTGCTCATAGATGCAGAAATGTTAGATCATATTAAAAAGGATGCGGTGGCTACTATAGGTTCCGATGGACTCGTTGGTAGTATGATCGTCAATATTGTTCCGGGAGATGGAGCTACTACGCTTGTAACTGCGGGCGATACTATCCAATCCTATAGCCGTATTGGCGCGGAAGACATGCTTAGCACACTAAATGTGACCAATGAAAATGCAGCTTTATTAACAGCCGATTTATTAAAAGTAACAGAATCATTAAAGAATGGAAAAGGAACATTTGGCAGGTTATTAAACGACACTGTAATGGCCACGGACCTGAAAAAAACCTTTTCTAACCTTCGTCAGGTAAGCATCCAAACCAATGAAAGCGTCAGGGACCTAAAATCACTGATCTCAGAAATTGATCTGCAAAACAGTATGGCCGGTATTTTGGTTAATGACTCGCTATCCGCGGACAGGATGCGCAACGCCATCTTAGAAATAGAACAGTCCAGTACTAAAATGAATACGGTGCTTCACAAACTAGATACTGTTATTACGGAGATCAAAGACAGCAATGGAGCGTATAACTATTTGGTAAAGGACAGCAGTTTTGTAAAAACCCTGGAACAAACGATGAAGAATATAGAAGCCGGTACTGCAAAATTTGATGAAAATATGGAAGCCTTAAAACACAATTTTCTAACCAGGCGTTATTTCAGGAAATTAGAGAAAGAGCAACAAAAGAAAAAGGAATAAAAAGACTTTATCAGATCATCTTCTTACAGTACAGTTCTTCTTAGCTAAATGGTTGCCTTATAATGGTTTTCCACTTTTCCGGGGTAGCTCTACGAATATCCGATAAGTATATTTCGTGATGTTTCCCTCTTAGGGTATGGCCATTTGTTTTTATAAAATCGTGAACCTTTTTAATATTTGGGCCTTCTTCTGAAAAGGGTCCAATATGCATTATTTGTGCCGATTCTCCCTCTGCAAAAGATTCAAACCTCATTTTTGAAAGTGCCGGTAAATCTTTCTTTTGTTGTACTTCCAACATGGCAACTTCCACAAATTCTGTAGTAACCAAAGGAGGCTGCATGATCATTGCGGTCCACTTCCAATTATCTTTATTTTTTACGTCGAATGCTTCCTTATCATCTGACCACCAAAGGCTCTCCAGGGGCATAACACCATAATCAATTGCTTCTCTACTTCTTTTGATCTTAAATTTTAGGGTGTATGATACTGCATAAAGAGCTTCAATCGCTTCTTTATAGGCAACCGAAGTGTTAGGATCACCCTTCCCATCGATCATTAGAAAATTAAAAGGAGGTATGGATACGGTCGTCACTCCCTTTGCCGAAGGGTTATAAAATTCTTTCAACTCTTTTTTGTAATCAATTTTAGTCATACCTCCAACGTGACGACTTATAATAGAAATTCATTTAATAAAAGAATCTACGGATAAGTGGCTATTTTGATATTCCCGACTTCATCTTTCGTTTTTTATCACGGACCCAAAATATGCCTCTAACACCTTCTACCCATTCATCGAACAAGAATATCAGGGTAATTTCTTCAATTGTTTCAAGAACTCCCAAAACTATCATTGTATAGAATAACCAATACACCGGGCCGAAGAACAAGAGCCACAAAATAAAAACGCTCTGGATTATGGCCGAAAGTTTAGCGAGATACGTATGAAAGGCTGTTGCTTTCCCATACTTCCAAAAGGCAATGATCATCTGCAGAACATAGGGCACAAAAGCGATTCCTATCAGTATCACATTCTCCCTCATAAATTCCGTTTCGAAAACAATGAGACCAACCAATGCCATAACCAACGTAATCTGGTCACCAAAAGAGTCTAACTGGGATCCTCTTTCACTCGTAATTTTCAATTTTCTGGCAATAAAACCATCGATTGCATCGGTAGAATAACTGATAAACAGGAACCAGGTAAACAAAAGTCTTTCATCCAGTAAAATAAAAGCCAAAAGCAGCGGAACGGCTATAATCCGGTAGAGCGAAAACCAATCTGCTATATTCAACTTGTTTAATTTTAACATCTGTATATCGTTATTTTGTAAGCTTATGTTACCTATTCGAAGGATAGAATCTAAAAAATCATATTTTGATTATATCCGAAGGGGTTTCTACTAAAATAGTGATATCCCCACGTATGGCAATGGGCTGTTTCATGATTTCGGGATTGTGCTGGATCATTTTGATCCAGTCATTGCTTGATAATTCAAAAGCATGCCCTTTAAATTTTTTTTCAAACACGGGGTGATTTTGATTCACCAGGTCTTTCACTTTTAGTCCAAGCCTTTCGGCCAATGCAACCAGCTGCATTCCTGTAAGTGGTGTTTTTAAAATATCTATTTCCTGTACAGGCCATCCTTCCGATTTTGCATAGGCCAAAGTAAGTTTAGCCCTTCTAGAATTTGAACTGTAATAAAGGGTAATAAGCCTGTCCGATGTTGCAATCGTACTCATTCTATGTTATTATCTGTTTCCCGTTATGCGTCTGCATATAATGCTGCAATAATTGTTTTAAACTATCGAGATATTCTTCTAAAACGCTTTTATCAATATTCGGATGAAGCTGGGATGGAATCGTCTCCGGGTTTTCTTCCAAAAATTGATATAATTCAGGATACAAGCTTTCAATTTTACTGGTAACCTCAACAATTTCTGAAACAATCCGGCGCATGTCATTCATCTTTGTCAAACTTTATTTTCCACAATATCACTTAACAGATGCTTTACCTTTTCATTGAGTACCGCACCTTCCACGGCATTAAAGACAGCCATTCTGTTACCTCTAAAGAAGGTGGTGAAATCGTGCACCTCCTCTTCCAAATGGGCATGCTCCAGCCTAAACAGCCTTCCTTCCGGTGTATCCGGATATTCAACCAGTGCTGCCAGTTGCGTGAGATGTTTATCAATTTTAACAAGCAAATCCCGGCATTTTGTATCCAGGTTTTTTAAATTGAGTTGCAGGGCTCCAATAAATTTTTTAGAATCCTTAGTAAGGATCCAAATAAAATATTTATCCATTAAATGATGTAAAAACTTCGAATCGTCCCTGTAGAATTCAATATCTGTTTTCCAAAGCTTTGTAAGCCTGTAAAGTTCCTCCCAATTGGCTTCCTCAATATATGTGCCCTTAGGTCTTTGTCTGTATTTGGCCATGATCAAGATTTTTTAACATTATTCCTATAAAATTAGTCTTCAGTTATTTTAGTAACAATGATATTAGTCAGCTAGTTTTTTACAGAATATGACACTCGTCATTTTTTATTGTATTTGAAATGTATAGCTTCATACCATCATCAATACAATTGGTTATTATGAAAACCCTCCTCTATGCAACAGATTATTCGGTTAACTCCATTGCGGCCTTAAAATTTGCTGAAGTGCTCCGCGAAAAACTACGTGCTAAATTGTATGTACTCCATGTATTTGATATGTCGGCTACCCTGATAAGCACGGTTAGTTTGTCTTATGCACGCAGGGAAGAAGCTTCTTTTAAGGACCATAACACGCGCCTGCACGATTTTTGTAAAAAACATTTGGGAAAAGAACCCGATGAAAAAGAAGTAATCATTACAGTAAGCGAAAACAGTATTCCGAGCAGCGGCATTCTTGAAAAAGCAGAAGCCATCGATGCCGATCTTTTAATTATTGGGATGAAAGGTAGCAATGTGGTCCGGGAATTTTTAATCGGGAGTACCACATCTTCACTTATAGATAAATCGTATATCCCTGTATTGGCGGTCCCAACGGATACAAAAGCTGAATCTATCCGCACTATAGTCTATGCAACGGCCTTTGAAGAGGCAGATATTTTAGCGGTACGAAGATTAGTTGCGCTGGCAGAACCTTTTAAAGCGGAGATAAAACTGATACATATCTCAACCAAAAGTGAATATGCCGGAGAAGACCAGATGGCATGGTTTAAGGAGATGCTGCAGCATAAAGTTTCATATCCCAAAATAAGCTTTGAACTTCGATTTTCAGAGGATATTTTAAGATCTCTTATTGAATATCTAAAAGAGGTAGACGGTAGCATGATCGCCATGCTGGAAAGGGAAGGCCATAGTTTAATTAAAAGTATATGGCACCAGGATATTGTAAAGCGAATGAAAACTGAAGTTAAACTTCCGCTTCTAAGCTTTCATAAAAAGATTTTATAAAAGAGAACACCAGACAGTACTCAATATATGTAAAGGATTAAGAAAAAATGAACCCGGTTGAAAAACATAAAACAGTAGCAATACAAATAGGTAATAAAGTCTTACAGGGATATTTAAATATACCGGATAAGGCTATTGGCCTGGTACTTTTTTCCCATGGAAGTGGGAGCAGCAGAAATAGTCCTAGAAACACCTATGTAGCTTCGGTATTAGAACAACATGGGATCGCTACATTTCTTTTCGACCTCCTTACAGAAGCAGAAGATAGTAGGTATGAAACCCGTTTTGATATTGACCTGTTAACAGAGCGATTGATAGGCGTAACCAATTGGGTGGCGAAGCAACCGGAACTTCAGGAACTTCCCATTGGCTACTTCGGTGCCAGTACAGGGGCGGCCTCGGCTCTAAAGGCTGCGGCACATTATGGCTCCAAGATACATGCTGTAGTCTCCAGGGGTGGTAGACCGGATATGGCATTAGCGGATTTACATAAAGTAATAGCCCCTACCTTGTTGCTTGTTGGAGGGTGGGACCATCTTGTTATAAAACTTAATACCCAGGCATATCAAAAATTAAAAACCCAAAGCAAGTTGAAGATCATTCCGGAAGCATCTCATTTATTTGAAGAACCCGGGAAACTGGAAGATGTGGCCAAAATTTCGGCAAAATGGTTTGCGAAATGGTTACCGTATAATAAAGTAAAAAATGTTTGAAGACCGCACAGACGCCGGATTACAACTGGCTCAAAAACTTAGCCATTCAAAGCTGGAGAATCCGCTAGTACTTGCCATTCCACGCGGAGGATTACCCGTTGCCTCCGTTGTAGCAAAAGCGTTGAACGCCCCACTGGATGTGGTCTTGACAAAAAAAATTGGACATCCCTATCAGAAGGAATATGCAATTGGCGCTGTTAGCCTGGAAAGTGAAGTGTTAACCGATTCGGTTGGAATTAGCAAACAATATATCTCCGAGGAAATTGAAAATATCCGTAAGAAATTAAAGGTACGGCAAGATCAATATTATAAAGATAGCCAACCCGTAAAGCTAAAAGATAAAAGCGTCCTAATTATTGATGATGGTATTGCCACCGGAAATACCGTATTGGCCACTGTAGAACTTGTTAAAAAACAAAACCCAAAAAAAATTATAGTTGCCATCCCGGTAGCCCCACCTTCAGCCATAAGAAATCTTGAAAGAAATACTAATGTCGATGAAGTCATTTGTTTACAGACACCCGAAAATTTTAGGGCAGTCGGACAATTTTATCAAAAGTTCTTTCAGGTATCCGATGAGGAGGCTATTGCAATATTGGAAGATCATCGTAAAACTTAGCCCTTGATCACCACCAACGGCCTTAATTTGGCTACTTTTTTAGCTATTCCAGAATCACTGATCGTTTCCACTACCAGATTTACATCCTTATAGGCAATAGGTGCTTCTTCTGCAATTCCTTTAAAAGAGCCCGCTTCTACATAGATTCCTTTCTCTTTCAACTTTTGTTTTAAAACCGGAGCGTTAACCTGTTTTTTAGCAGCCGTTCTTGATAAACGTCTTCCGGCACCATGACAACAAGACCCAAAGGTAACCTCTGAACTTATTCGGCTACCTACCAGCACATAAGAGCAGGTACCCATGCTCCCTGGAATAATAACAGGTTGCCCTATAGTTTTGTATTTATCAGGTAATTCTGGTGATCCAGGACCAAAGGCCCTGGTGGCTCCTTTCCGGTGAACAATCACGGTTACTTCTTTACCAGAAACCTTGTGGGTTTCAACTTTGGCAATATTATGAGCAACATCGTACAGAAGTTGCAATGGCGGTACTTCTGTTCCAAAGATGTTCTTCCAGGCTGCCCGCACTTCATGTGAAATTACCTCCCTATTGCACCAGGCGTAATTAGCTGCGGCACACATCGCCTTAAAATAAGCTTGTCCATCTTCAGAATTAAAGGGAGCACAAGCCAATTCCCTATCCGGTAATTGAAATTCATATTGGTGCATTGATCCAATAAATTTCCGAATGTAATCAGTCGCTACCTGGTGCCCAAGCCCCCTGGAACCAGTATGAATCAAAATGACAATTTGGCCTTTGTACAAGTCCAAGGTGCTGGCTATACCCTCATCAATAATTTCTTCCACATAATCTACCTCAACAAAATGATTACCGGAACCTATGGTCCCCAACTGATCCAATCCCCTCTTTTTCGCCATTTCCGAAACGAGTGTTGTATCTGCTGCTTCCAGCTTGCCCTTACTTTCAATAAATTCAAGATCCTCTGCAACGCCATAGCCATTATTAACAGCCCACTCTGCACCCTGTTCCAAGACAGTATCCAATTCATTAAAAGAAAGTTTAATATTCCCTCCTTTTCCCATTCCCGAAGGGATTTGCCTATACAATTCTTTTGATAAATCTTCCAGGTAAGGTCTTACCTCTTCAAGTTCTTGCTGAGTAATAAGCAAACGTACACCACAATTAATATCGTATCCTATACCTCCCGGGGAAATGGCTCCAGTTGGATATAAAGTAGCCGCCACACCTCCTATAGGGAATCCATACCCTTCATGCACATCTGGCATAACCAAAGAGGCCATTTGTATTCCTGGCAAGGATGCAACATTAATAAGTTGGGTGAGTGAGCGGTCTTCCATGATAGCATCCAGCAATTCTTCCGAAGCCAAAATGCGGGCGGGGACACGCATTTTGTTTGGTGCAAAGGATTTTGGTATTTCCCATAAATAGGGAGCAATTTTATGAATATGTTCTTTTCTCAGCTTCATACTTTTCTAGATATCGAACACTATGTTAGTTTTCCAGACTCTGCTTTTGACCTTTTCAACCTGAGCTTCATGATAGGTAACTGCCTTAATCTCTTCTTCGAACGATTCAATTTTTACACCTTTAATTTCTGCAGTGATCTCGTAGGCTTCAAACTCTTTAAAAGTTACCTCACAAAAAATGCTCTTTTCAGTATATGTAAGGGAAAGTACTTCCGATAGAAAATCGATTAGCAGGCAGGTATAATCAGCACCAGATATCCGAATTTCTCGACGGATATTGAAAACCGTGTTCCTTTCACATAAACCTGTCTTCAGTATTTCTCCCATCCCCTTTAGGCCTGCCTTAAAAAGATCTTGCAATGTAGCCCCCTCAATCTTCATTCGAATATCGGCTGTATGGGGCACATATTGGATTTTCATCTTTTTGTGGCTTTTACTACCACAAAAGAGCCTTCTCCGTAACCGGGTTTAGGTAACTGTAATTTTTGAATAGATTCCAGGTTTCCAAAAAGCGTTTGGTTAAATTCAAAGTCCTTAAATCTGGCTTCTTTCAGGTATTTCTGTATTTGTTCTACGCTATAGAAGTTGGCTTTGCCATAGAAAGTACTTCTATGCCTTTTTTCCAGATATTCCTGAGCAATCTTCTGATCCTTATCCAGGAAGCCAATAATTACGGTGCCATGAGGTTTTAGAACCCGGTTTGACTCTGCCAGCGCATCTTTGATACTTTTTAAGTGACAGATAGTTACAAATAACACAAAATCGAATTGAAGGTCTCCGTACGGCAAATGTTCTGCGACCCCCTCAATAACTTCTATGCCCCTTTTAATTGCCTTATCGGCCATTGGAACAGACGGTTCTACACCTTCTTTTATGCCCAGTGGCTGAGCAAATCTACCGGTTCCTACACCTACTTCAATTCCATGAAGGTTTTCAGGTAATTTTTGAAGTTGCTCCCGTATAGCCTCCAATTCCGATTCATAGGCTCTATTATGATCATTATACCATTGTTCATAAGAATCAACGTGGCTGTCAAATACACTTTCTCTTAACATTTGGTCCAATTTTTTAATTAATAAGTAAATGAGTATAGTATGATACCGATCATCATGTTTTCCGGTATCTCACATAGCAAGACCAATTCTATACTTAAATCCAGGACTTAGTCATCTATAACACCGAAAGTTACTTTTGTGTTTACACGGTATTCGCTTATTTGATTATTCTTCACCGTCACCTGCATATCCTGAACATAAACAGATTTAATATTTTTTACTGTTTTTGATGTATTGTTCACAACATTTTGAACTGCATCTTCAAAACTCACTTTAGAGTTTCCCATTATTTCAACAACTTTTAAAACTGACATAGTATTTATTTTTAGGTTACTTTTTTATTTCAAATTCCATTAAGGATTAAATATGCTTGCAGTAGCAAGTGTTTTTGTTCGCATTTTTTGTCTTTAATACAGGTTTGCCGCTTAAAGCGATAAACTCAGTTGCATTCATATTCTAAAAGCGCATTAATGCGTTCAAAGATTTGTTTTTTACAGGCATTTCAGAATTCTCAACCACGTATACATGACCCTTATTCATCATTGTCTTTACTGCAGCCATATTGGTCAGGGACACATTTTGGACCTCTTTCGTCTCATCCAGGATCAGACATTGGGTGGTAAGGTCATAGGTCCCGAAAGCTGCTACATCATTATTCACAAAAAGCGTATCTATTTTACCATCATTGGCCGCTCTGATGATCTCAGATAACTGATACGATGTTTTGGTGGTATGAGAGTGCTCTGTAAACTGATGCATTTTTTCTTTTTTAATCTTGGAGAATTCACCGCCGACCAACTCCCAGGAATCCTGATGCAACACTGTTTCATCCTTAAACTCCGGGTCGCCGGATACATTTTTTTTATACAAATTAGGATAGGTATTCACCTGGCTATATAAAGGGTATAGCTTATCAACACAGGATATAACCAGAGGGGCAGACGTATTTTTTAATCGCTTTAAAAGTTCCGTATCTATCTGCCTGAAATAACTTACCAGTTCCTTTTTTTCATCGTCTTTTCCTTCTCCGTACCCATGGAACGAACCCGCTCTATGAGCCGCGTGTCCGGACCGCACTTGTATTTGCTTTTCTTCGTAATCATAGCCAACGGCTTCTTCCAGTCTTTTGGGGGTAATTTCTTCATCCACAACTTCCTCGAAGAAATATCGTGAGCCCTGATACAATTTTACATAGTCCTGACTCAAGGCCAGTAGATAATAACGGCCATCACCAGAAAACAATGGGAAAAGAGGTTGTACATAAAAACTATTTGCTACATATACCTGCTTATCGAAGGCAATCGGCAGTTTATAAAACGCCATACCATTTTCTTTATCCAGGAAAATAGCAAGACCCTCGGCTGGGTTCCGCCAAAGCTCAATATCAGAAACCAATTCCTGTATGGGCCTCAGATAATCCTTTATCTCACTTTCGTGTATTTGATAAGCTTTAAGAAGTTCCTGAGCCTCCCTGATACATTCTTTTAAACTCGCCTGACCCATATTCTCATTTTGTTCTTTCCCACCTTTAAACATTGGCATGTAAACTGTTACGGAATGAGCATGCTGGTGTTTCATCAAAGCCTCGAAAGTAGGTTTGGGGATTGGATATATTTGTAAATCTTTCATGACTATAAATTTTAACCAAGATATCCATTGTCTAAAAGAAAGGAAATGATCCTGATCAGTCCGGTACAGGAAAAAGTTCAATTGGCGATAAGGTTGGCTTTAAACAGAAGAAATTCACTTAGATTGGTCATGTCAATAGCTCCTACCAACCTTTTATCTTTGTTAATTACCGGGAAGAATCGTTGTTTTTGTGAGCTGATGAGGGGTAGTAATTCTTTCAGATCTCCCGTTTCATCAAACATTTGAAAAGAAGTCTTCATAAGGGCTCTTACAGGAACCCGCGTATCCTTTGAATTTTTTATTATATCATGGTTTTTGAGGATCCCAACTACCTGATCGTTTTCTATAACCACAAAATCTTTTTCCGTTCCCGCTATAATGGCATCTATGACCTCTTCTAAACTATTCTCAGGATGAAAAGTTGTGATCCTGGTTAGCATAGCTTCTTTCACCAAATGTCCTTCCAGTTGTATAGACTGCTTAACCATTTGGTTCTCACCGTATGCGCCTATAAAAATAAATAGGGCTATCAGGACCAGGAAGGGATTATAAAATAAGCCAAGGATCAGAAACAATACTGCAATTGCCTGCCCAATACCAGCAGCTATCTCTGTGGCTTTGAGCCTGCCTATAAACATGGATAGCAAGGCTCTTAATACCCGGCCACCATCCATTGGAAAGGCTGGAATAAGATTAAATACCACCAGCATAATATTCGCAATCCATAAATAGAAAAGCAGGGTTTCTAAACCAGGGGTAGTCAACAGGGCTTCCAAATTGGCCACATCCAGGCTCATATAGTATTGAATGGGTAAAAAGATAAACAGGATAAAGGCGATCACTATATTAACAAGCGGACCCGCAATTGCGACCAGTAATTCCTGTTGCGGTTTTTCGGGAATCTTTTCCAGGGAAGCTACACCACCAATCGGTAAAAGCGTAATTTTTTTTGTGGAAACATGAAAGTATCTGGCCGTTAAGGCATGGCCTAATTCATGCAGTACCACACATAGAAACAATAATAGGATTAACACTACATTGAGAAGTGCTGATTGCAGACTGCCACCTTGTTTCAATTCCATAAAAATTACCCAGATCAGTAATAACGAAAAAGTCCAGTGTACTTCGATAGAAATTCCTGCAACCTTGCCTAATTTTAATATCCCTTTCATAACGCGCATATTAGCCAAAAGTACTTTGAACTCAACAAGCTTACAATGATCAATATCATTCCCTGTGATGCTTCAAAAGCCAGTTAGCAAGTTAATAAGAAGATTACACATGGTTACATCTGCAGCTGTAGAAAGCGATGGCTACCTGACTAATATCATTGATTCACTTTTCCCATAGCCTTATCTTTAGTCTAATAGCTATTTCGTATGGATACCGTATTACAGGACAACATTCAATCTTTGGATATTTCCACTCCTATCTGGGAACGGGTGTTTACAATAGCCCCCCTGGTCATTGTAGGGACCAAAGAGGGAAAGGAATACGATCTGGCTCCAAAACATATGGTAACACCCCTTGGTTTTGGCAACTATTTTGGTTTTGTATGTACCCCAAGGCATACTACGTATAGCAACATTGTAAAAACTAACTTTTTTACGGTGAGTTTCCCGTTACCGGGACAGATTATTGAAACCTCCTTAAGTGCATCTCCCCGTTCTGATTGTATCAGCAAATCCGAAGGTATTCTTAAGGCCTTATCGTTAGTAAAAGCGACCACCATAGACGCTCCCATGATCGCAGGAGCTTATCTCTACCTTGAATGTCAATTGCATAAGATCATAGACGGTTTTGATGATTATAGTTTAATAACAGGCACCATAAAGGCTGCACACGTGAACAAAGAGTATCTAAGGGTATCCGATATGGATGAAAGAACCCAGTTGAAGAAGAATCCGCTACTGGCATATATTGCCCAGGGTAGATTTGCCAGCGTAGCCGATACTTTTAATTTCCCTTTTCCAAAAGATTTTAAAAAATAAGCAGCTTGAACGATCCTACCCAAATATTGAACTATTTCAGATCCCATGATGCGGATATGAAACGATTGCTTCAGTGTTTGGTCCAGAATGAATCGCCCTCCCATGACCCTGAGTCACAAGCGGGGATCTTAAAGGTTCTTGAAGATGAACTTCGGGCGTTGGGCTATCATGTTATTCGGATGCCCGGAAAAAAAACAGGAGGCTATTTATACGCTCGTCCCATAAAAAGAAAAAAAAATAAACCCCTCCAGTTGTTGATAGGCCATTGCGATACCGTATGGAAAAAAAATACCCTGATAGATATGCCCATTACTTCCAAAGATGGCAAAATGAGTGGCCCGGGAATCTATGATATGAAGTCCGGGCTTACCCAACTCATATTTTCACTGAAAGCGATTGAGGAATATGCCTATGAAGTAGCGCTAACTCCTGTAATTATTATTAATTCGGATGAGGAGATAGGCAGTTTCGAGTCTACCAGAACCATCAAAAGACTTGCAAAAATTGCAGAAAGGGCCTTTGTTCTGGAGCCCCCACTGGGCCTGGATGGTAAACTGAAAACAGCCCGTAAAGGAATTGGCCGCTTTACGATCACCGTTCAGGGAGTTGCGGCCCATGCCGGCCTGGATCCTGGGAAAGGAGTAAATGCCATTGTAGAACTTTCGCATCAGGTACAACAGTTATATGCCATGAATGATTTTGAGAAAGGAATTACCGTGAACGTCGGTACCATCCAGGGTGGGGTTTCGGCGAATGTGGTGGCTTCTGAGAGTAAAGCGGTTGTTGATGTGCGTGTGGAAAACGAGGTGGACGGGGACTTCATTACTGATAAAATCTATAGTTTAAAACCTTTTCTTCCAGATGTAAAATTACAGATTGAAGGGGGAATAGGACGACCCCCCATGGAACGAACAGATCGCAACCAGAGACTTTGGAAATTGGCGAAGGCCAAGGCCTTGCTCCTGGGATTGGAACTGACCGAAGCGATGGCCGGCGGAGGATCGGATGGAAACACCACCAGCATTTTTACCGCCACCTTAGACGGCCTGGGAACACCGGGAGATGGTGCCCATGCCAGGCATGAATTCATCTATCAGGAACAACTTCCGGAAAGGACGGCCCTACTAACCCTGTTATTAACAGCCAATAGTATAAATGAACCATAAAAATTCCCAACCATGAGATCTCAATATATCTATCCTTCACTCACCCGAATCTCCGACCTCGCAGAAAAAACGTTTAGCGTAAAAAAGATAGGTAAGTCCAAATGGGAAACCGGAGACTATGTCGTTTGCAGGATCCAGGACCCCGGCAGCAATACAATGCTCCTTGAATTACGTAATGGAAGGATGCGGGGAGTAATCGGAGGTGAATATTTGGTAGGTGCCCTCGGAGAGCGCTATGCGACACTCGAAGCTACTGGTACCTGGAAAAAAGTAAAATCTGATGGGAAAATGAGCGTCCTAACCGGTGCTGGTCTTCTGGGTAAACTCACCTCAAAATCGGCCTTTATACCCAATATCATGCAAGTTAAATACAAAGGGCATGTGCATAGAAATAACAAAAAAATTACAATGGATGATTTTGTACCAGCCATTGAGGATATATCTTTTAATACTCCTGTGATCCTTTTTGTTGGTACATCCATGTCCGCAGGTAAAACAACTTCGGCAAGGATTGTTGCCAATATTTTTAAATCTGACGGATATAAGGTAGTTGGTGCAAAACTATCCGGAGCAGGCCGATATAAGGATATTTTGGCAATCAAAGATGTAGGGGTCGACGCTGTATTCGATTTTGTGGATGTAGGCCTGCCCTCCTCTATTTGTTCCCCGGAAATCTATAATGCCAGACTACGAAAAATATTAAATTTGATGGCCGGTATACAAGCAGATGTGGCCATTGTTGAAGTTGGAGCCTCTCCCTTGGAACCCTACAATAGCGATCTTGCTATTGAGAGCTTACGGGATCAAATTAAATGTGTTGTTTTAAGTGCGTCGGACCCCTATGCCGTGTATGGCATCATGACAGCTTTTGATATAGTTCCTGATATAGTAACCGGGATTTCAACGAATACCCTGGCTGGAATTGAAATGGTGGAACAGCTATGTGAGGTGAAGGCCCTAAACCTCATCGATCCTAAAAACACCTCAGTATTAAAAAAAATCCTGTCCTCGAAAACCGGTTTAAAACTTTAAGATGCTTACACCCAATGCCATAGAGATCCTCGAAGAACGCTATTTATTGAGGGATAAAAAAGGAGTTATTCATGAAACTCCGGATCAGCTGTTTAAAAGAGTAGCCTCTTACATTGCGAGTGCAGAAGAAGAGGATCTAAAAGGCTGGGAAAAGAAATTCTATAACCTCCTCAGTTCTCTGGCATTCCTCCCTAATTCTCCTACTCTTATGAATGCTGCACTTCCAAAAGGGCAGTTAAGTGCCTGTTTTGTCCTGCCCGTATATGACAGCCTTGAAAGTATTTTTAAAACCCTCAAAGATGCCGCACTCATCCATCAAAGTGGTGGTGGTACCGGCTATAATTTCTCAAGGTTACGATCCAAAGATGAGCTTGTTACCGGATCCGGAGGAAGGTCCTCTGGCCCGGTGGCCTTTATTAAAGTGTACGACACGGCAACTGAACAGGTAAAACAGGGTGGCAAACGACGAGGTGCCAATATGGGTATTTTGAATATCGACCATCCGGATATTGAAGAATTTATCTCCTGTAAAAGTGAAGGTGCAGAACTCAGTAATTTTAACCTTTCAGTAGGAATAAAAAATGAATTCTTCGAAGCCCTTAAAAAAGACTCCGACTGGGTCCTGCGAAGTCCTTATGACCCAAAATTCGTAAAAAAAATTAGCGCCAAATCCCTGTGGAATACTATTGTGTACCAGGCATGGAAAACAGGCGACCCCGGGATCCTATTTCTGGATACCATCAATGCAAACAATCCTACGCCAAAACTAGGTGTACTGGAAAGCACCAATCCGTGTGGTGAAGTGCCATTGCTGGACTATGAGAGCTGCAACCTGGGATCTTTGAATTTAACCAGGATCCTTGTAAGGAATACCAGCAAATGGGATATAGACTGGAATAAACTGGCTTCTCATATTGCTTTAGGCATCCGTTTTTTAGATAATGTAATTACCATGAATCATTATGTACTTCCCGAAATCAAGGAAATGAGTCTTGGCAATAGAAAGATAGGATTGGGGATCATGGGTTGGGCCGAAGTATTGATCTTGCTGGGAATTCCGTACGCGTCTGAGGAAGCAGTAGCTTTAGGCGAAAAGATCATGGCATTTATCAAAACAAAAAGTTATGAAACTTCTGCGGCATTGGCCAAAGAAAAAGGGTCCTTTCCTACTTGGGAAAAAAGCATCCTTACACGCTATGGACCCTTGCGAAATGCCACGTGTAACAGCATTGCCCCTACCGGAACCATTTCGGTGATAGCCAATACTTCGTATTCCATTGAACCTTTGTATGCTCTGGCCTACACGCGTAGCGGGATTTTAGGGAATAAAACCCAAAAGGAGGTAAGCAAATTATTTGTACATAAAATGGAAGCGGAGGGCCTCTGGACCCGGGAAATTAAAAAGGAAGTGCTGGCCACAGGAAGTATTCAGAAGATTAAAGGGATTCCTGAAGAGCTAAAGAACCTTTTTAGAACCAGTTTGGAAATTCCATGGGAATATCACCTGCTGCATCAACAGGCATTTCAGAAGTTTACAGACAATGCGGTATCCAAAACAGTGAACCTACCCAAAAATAGCAGTATAGAAGAAGTTTCTGAAATCTATCTGAGAGCCTGGGAAATGGGTTTGAAGGGGATAACGATTTACCGCGATGGCAGCAAGGAAGCGCAAGTATTGCAAAGCTGTGGTTTTAATACCCATACAACATGCTAAAGGATTCCGGGTTGGTCAATACAAGATTTTTTTTGAGATACCTCAAAACCCCTAAATCGTACGTTTTATTATTCCCATTGCTCGGCATAGTTTCATTTGTAGTACTATATATTATAGCAGCACTGTTATATCCGGGAGGTTCTGTAGCCTATCCACAGCAAAATGGCTTTAATTTTTGGAACAATTACCTATGTGATCTGTTAGACGAATTCGCATTAAACGGGGAATTAAATACAGCACGCTTCTATGCCCGATATGCCCTTACCATGCTTTGCACAAGCCTGCTGCTCCTCTGGTTCTATTTGCCTAAACTGTTTGCGAAAACAACTTTAAACCAGCATATCATGTGGGTTTCGGGCCTGTTGTCATTGCTGGTTGTCTTTTTTCTGGCCGCTCAGATCCATGATGAGATCGTTCGCATTGCGGGAGTATTTGGAGTAATTGCATTCATTTCTAGTTCAATTGAACTTTATAAGGCTGGCTATACCAAATTATGTATGCTTGGATTTTCGTGTCTCTTCATTTTTCTGGTCAATTATTACATCTACGAAACCGGCATGTATATAAGATCCTTACCGGTTATTCAAAAGGTTACATTTGTATTTTGCATTATCTGGTTTCTTTCCCTTAACCTGGAGGTATATAAGAAACTAAAAATGACTTCCAGTAAGGATTTACAAAATAGATAAAACTCCTGATAACACGATGAATTTGTTACCCCACATCTAATGGTTTTATTGGCCTTTTCATGGTTCTTTGTGCCCCTTTTTTTGTATCTTTAAAAGAGGTTCAAAAAGGTCGCTGTTCTAAGGGATAGTTGGTATTGACCCTCACTTCACTTAAAAATAGAAAGTCATGAATCCACTCTTATTATTTTTGCTTGTTCTTGGACTCTTTTTACTGGCTGGTATACGGATCATCTTCGAATACAAACGTGCCCTGAAATTTCGTTTTGGAAAATATGTCAAAACCCTGCAGCCGGGATTTCGCTGGATAATCCCTTTTGTAGAAACCATACAGGTTGTAGACATACGGGTCATCACTATTAAAATAATTTCCCAGGAAGTAATGACGGAAGATAATGTACCCTGCAGTATTGATGGGGTCGTATTTTTTAAAATTCAGGACCCTGAAAAAGCGGTTTTGGAGGTTGAAGAATATTCCTTTGCCATTACCCAACTTTCGCAGGCGGCGCTCCGGGATGTTTGTGGTAAGGTTGAATTAGATACCATCTTATCGAAGCGGGAAGAAATGGGTAAAAACATCAAGACCATTGTAGAAGGCGAAACCCACCAGTGGGGTATCGAGATCATCGATGTGAAGATCAAGGATATTCAATTACCGGAAAACATGCGTCGTATGATGGCCAACCAGGCCGAGGCGGAACGTTCCAGAAGAGCACGCATTATTTTGGCACAGGCCGAGGAACAAGCGGCAGATATGCTGCTTCAGGCCGGGTTAAAGATAGACCAGTCGCCTTCTGCTATTAAACTGAGGTTGTACCAAACGTTGTCGAATATTGCAGCCGAGAAGAACTCAACCATTTTGTTCCCCTTCCCGGAAGAGGTACTCCCACATCGGAAAAAAGAATAGGCTTGTAGCGCAATAGATCTATTTTACCTCCGCATCATACAATGACAGATGTGGCCTTAGTAGGTGGAAATGCCTACTCACAGCCCGGGGAAATTTCACTTTCGCATAATGGGGTTTTATTTTTGGATGAATTACCAGAATTCAAACAGGTGTTTTGGAGGTGATGCTACAACCGTTAGAAGATAGGAAAATCACTATTTCAAGAGCACGTTTTAACTATTCATACTGGTCGACTATTGAAAAGAATTTATAACCCAAACACCTTTATGGTCAAACTTATCCATATTCGGTAATGCAATGGTCGATTCTTTAAGTGAAATTGTCTTTTCTATAAGCTTTTCAGGATGTAGTTTTCCGTTTTTAATCATTTCCAACATTTCAGGATATTTATAGGCTTGCATTCCGTGACTTCCGATTATTTCCAAATCGTTGGCCAGCACTTTATCCATTGGAACTTTAGCATGCTGATGATTCCCAGCCATCAAACCAACCTGAATGTGTTTACCTCTTTTTCTTAGA
>Ga0316201_10000203_pt1 | contig 29341 bp, 22 predicted proteins | sample CS6wburrow_MG_FD_204516 | JGI IMG/M metagenome (GOLD analysis project Ga0316201, IMG submission 204516) | Coastal sediment microbial communities from Delaware Bay, Delaware, United States - CS-6 worm burrow | ecosystem: Environmental > Aquatic > Marine > Coastal > Sediment | place: USA...
TTAGGCCAGGTTAGTGTTGTCTCAAGTGCAGAAGTAGTGGTTGACTATATCCGTAAGACAAGAGGTATTAAAGTAGGTGTTATCGATCTGGCTATGTTCAGACCTTTCCCTGAAGACCTGATAGGTAAAATGCTAAAAGGTAAAAAAGGTGTGACAATCCTTGAAAGACTTGATCAACCTTTAGCTGTTGATCCTCCAATCACCAGGGAAATCCGCTCCGTTTTGAATAAGTGTATGGAGAATGGATCAAACAAGAAAGCGACGCCATATCCTGGCCTGGCAAGTTATCAGTCTTCCGACTTACCTGCCATTTATTCAGGCTCTTTTGGAATGGGTAGTCGTGACCTTCAACCGGAAGGAATTATCGGTGCAATAGAAAACATGTTACCTGATGGACAACACAAGAAATTATTTTACTTGTCCATTGATTTTATTCGAAAGGTAGCGATTACACCGAAACAAAAAGTATATCAGGATTCTATCCAGGATGCATATCCAAACGTAAAAGATCTGGCCATCAAAGGATCTGAAAATCCAAACCTGATGCCAGAAGGTGCAGTAACAGTTCGTTTCCACTCTGTGGGTGGTTGGGGTGCGATCACAACAGGTAAAAACCTGGCGATGACACTCTATGATTTGCTTGGTTATGATATCAAAGCAAATCCAAAGTACGGTTCTGAGAAAAAAGGCCAGCCTACAACCTATTACCTGGCTGCCGCACCGGAACCAATTCGAATTAACTGTGAGTACTTCTTTGTGGATGTCGTGCTTTCTCCTGACCCAAATGTATTTAAGCACACGAATGCATTGGCCGGATTGAAAAAAGGAGGTTGCTTTATCATTCAAAGTGATAAAGACACACCTGCTGAAGTATGGGCTGACATTCCAAAACCATATCAAAAAATAATTATCGATAATGATATTCATATCCATTATATCGATGGTTTTAAAATTGCACGGGAAGAAGCAACTGATCCGGAATTGCAGTTGAGAATGCAAGGGATTGCTTTCCAGGGTTCATTTTTCGCAGCGTCACCACTCATGAAAAAGACAAACATGTCTGAAGAGAAGCTGTTGAAAGCCATTGAAGATCAGCTACAACACAAATTTGGCAGCAAAGGTCAGCGAGTCGTCGATGATAATATGCGCGTTGTCAGACGTGGTTTTGATGAAGTGCATGAAATCACTGATAAAGTGTTTGGTGCTGGTCATGAAGAAAAGAAAAACGGTGAAGCAGCTTTACCGATTCCATCCATGATGAAGAACATCCCTCAAAGTGAATCAAAATTGAGTGATATTCACCGATTCTGGGATCAAACAGGTAATTTCTATTTGCGTGGAATGGGAAATGACAACATTACCGATCCATTTATAGGATTAAGTGTCATGCCTGCTGTCACATCACTTTTTAGAGATATGACTGGTATCCGTTTTGAACATCCTGAATGGATACCAAACAATTGTACAGCATGTGGTGATTGTTATACCATCTGCCCGGATACAGCGATTCCTGGTCTCGTCAGTGATTTGTCTGGTGTGCTGGATACCGTTGTTAAAAGAGTCAAGAAAAAACATGGTAAAGTCGAATTTCTGCCAAAGGCAATCCGCCAAATGGAAGGGAAAATTCGAAAATTGTTCAATGAATCTTCAAATGGAACAACGGTCAATGATCATATACACCAGGCGATTGATCTGACAGTGAAGGAGAGCAGCGACGGACCAGCACTTTCAAAAGAATTTGACTGGTTTAGAGATGAACTCGGAGACTTCAAATTCGCACTTACGCGGCCTTACTATGACCTGCATGAAAAAGATCAACCAAATAGCGGAGGTTTATTTAGTATCACGATCAACCCAACAACATGTAAAGGATGTATGGAGTGTGTCGAGGTATGTAATGATGATGCCCTCATCCCAGTAACTCAGACAGAAGACTCTGTGGAACGATTGCACAAAGAATGGGATTTTTGGATGGACTTGCCAAACACACCTAAAAAGTTCAATCGCATCGATGACCTTGAAGAAAAAATAGGTCCACTCGAAACCATGCTCCTCAACAAAGACGCATATTTGAGTTTTGCCTCTGGTGATGGTGCTTGTCTTGGATGCTCAGAAAAATCTGTCGTTCATTTATTTGTTGCAACCGTTGAATCTCTCATGCAACCGCGCATTGAGAAACAAGTGACTTACCTGGATGAATTGGCGAAAAAACTGGAGAAACACATTCAGCTGAAACTGATGAATACAGTCGATGTCAGCGATGCAGATGCGATGTCAAGAATCGTTGCAGAAATGCAGGACAGTGATTTGACTATGGCAGGTATCACGAGTAGGTTAGAGTCTGAACAAGGAACTCAACCAATCGATCAGGAATGGCTCAGAGACGTGACACAACTGTTGGCCAAACTGAAAAAGCTGAAATGGAAATACACGAATGGCACCACTGGCAATGGGCGATCCACCATGGGTATGCTCAACTCAACAGGCTGTACTTCCGTTTGGGGTAGTACGTATCCATTCAATCCGTATCCATTCCCTTGGGCCAATCACTTGTTCCAGGATTCTACTTCAATGGCCATGGGAATCTTTGAAGGGCACATGGCAAAAATGGCTGAAGGATTTAAGGCCATCCGAAAAGCGGAATTGGAATTGAGTGGTGAATATGATCCGGAAGTACACGATCACTTCTTCACCTACTTCAACTGGGAACAGTTTTCAGAAAAAGAATGGTTGTTATGTCCACCTGTTGTTGCTCTTGGTGGTGACGGTGCGATGTACGATATCGGATTTCAAAACCTGTCACGTATGATGGCTTCCGGCAAACCGATCAAAGTGATCGTTGTCGATACCCAGGTATATTCTAATACTGGAGGTCAGGCATGTACTTCAGGTTTCATTGGCCAGGTTTCAGACATGGCTCAATATGGTAAGGCTAAACAAGGAAAATCTGAACCAAGAAAAGAGATTGGTTTGATTGCGATGGCACATCGAAATACATATGTACTTCAGGGTACTTTGGCCAACACAAGCCAGATGATTGAAGGGTTTATTGATGGCTTGATGACCAAACGCCCAGCATTGTTCAACTTGTATACGACCTGCCAGCCAGAACATGGTGTAGGTGATGATTTAGGAGTTCATCAGGCGAAACTCGCTGTTGAGTCGCGTGCATATCCAATTTTCAAATACAATCCGGACAATGGAGTAAAACCTGAAGAAGCATTTGATCTTTCTGGCAATCCTGAAATGGAAAAAATATGGCCAACTTACAAGTTGAAGTACAAAGAAAGCGGTCATGAAAAAACGATGGAAGTAGCCATGACTTTTGCAGATTTCGCACTCACAGAAGCCAGGTTTAGAAAACATTTCCGAAAAGTACCACGTGATGCTTGGAATGAAAACATGGTGCCATTAGTAGACTTTATTGACATGGATCTTGACGAACGGGAAGGGAAATTCCCATTTATCTGGGCCGTTGACAGAAAACAACACTTGAACAAAGTTCTTGTCGCTCTTAAAATTGTTGAGTCATGTGAGGAGAGACGTGATTTCTGGATCATGCTGCGCGCTATTGCAGGTATCGAAATAGATAAACCGGAAGAAGTTGATATAGAGAATAAAATTCGTACAGAAGTGGTTGGAAAAATCGCTCAGGGTCTTATGCAACTTGCAGGAGGAGATGGCGCTGGTCTTGTAGACATGGCAATGAGTGGAGGAACGCAAGCACAGGCAGCTCCGGCTCCAGCACAAGCAAATGGTGAATACATGGCACCATGGCTGGAAACTGAAGAATGTACTTCTTGTGATGAATGCACAAAACTGAATCCGAAGATCTTTGCCTATAACAATGATAAAAAAGCATATATCGCAAATCCAGATGCTGGACCATATGAGGATTTGGTGAAAGCTGCAGAGAAGTGTACAGCGAGGGTGATACATCCTGGTTTGCCTGCGGATCGCAGTGGAAAGGACATCGAGAAGTGGATCAAACGAGCTGAGAAGTACAACTAGAGATACGAGGAAAATGGGATTATTCGATTTTCGGAAAAATACATTTAAGCATGGTGTGCATCCACCAGAGCACAAGGATGAAACAAATGGATTGGCTATTCGTCAATTTCCTTTTGCTCCGGTGGTCATCATACCAATGGCACAACATATTGGTTCACCGGCAGAAATCATTGTCAGGGAAGGGCAAGAAGTAGAAAGAGGCCAATTACTGGCTAAAGCAACCGGATATGTTTCGGTGCCAATCCATGCACCTGTTTCAGGTACAATTCGAAAAATTGCGAATGTCCCAACTATTTCAGGTAAAATGTCTCCGGGAATTTATCTGGAGGCATTCCCTTCATCGAGCCAGGAGATCCTGGAAGGCACACCGATAGATGTTGAAACAGCTTCCGTGGAAGAAATATTGAAAGGTATCCAGGATGCTGGAATTGTAGGTCTGGGTGGTGCAGCTTTCCCTACACATGTAAAATTGAAAGTACCGGAAGGGAAACACTGTGAGGTACTCATAATCAATGGCATAGAGTGTGAACCATATTTGACGACTGACCATCGGGTCATGTTGGAGTATGGAGAGGATATTTTTATGGGAATTAAGTACTTGCTTAAAGTGACCGGGGCAGAAAGAGCTATCATTGGAATAGAAGCAAATAAGCAAGATGCCGCTGATTATTTGGAAAGTATCATCCCCGAAGGAGCGCCTGTAACAGTAGAAGTAGTCCCTGTAAAATATCCACAGGGATCAGAAAAGATGCTGATTACTTCGTTGCTTGGAAGAGAAGTGCCTTCCGGAGGATTGCCTATCGATGTCAATGTGGTCGTCGTAAATGTAGCTACAACAGCAGAGATCGGGCGTCTTTTACCACATGGACGGGGTATCCAGGAGAGAGTAATCACCATTACCGGACCAGGCGTAAAAAAGAAAGGAAACTATTTGATTCCCGTAGGAACTCCGCTCCGTTATGTGTTGGACCAGGTAGGTGTAGATGAAGATATCAGCGAGGTGTATATGGGCGGCCCGATGATGGGTGTTGCTGTGTCTAATCTTGATATATCAATTGTAAAAGGCACTTCTGGAATTGTCGTTTTCACACATAAAGATGTGAAGAAACAACAACAGATCTACCCATGTATAAAATGTGGTGCCTGCGTAGACGCATGTCCAATATCTCTGAATCCTTCGAAGCTTGGTATCCTTGCCAAGGTCGAGGAGTATGACGTCATGGCTGAAAACTACAACTTACTGGATTGTTTTGAGTGCGGATCATGCTCCTATGTATGTCCTTCGCATATTCCATTAGTTCAATATTTTAGATTGTCAAAATCAATCGTTAGAAAACGTATTTCCGCTAAACAGAAAGCTGAGCATGCTAAATAAGACGCTACATATCAGTACATCACCACACATCGCCAAAAGCATTGGGACAAATGATATCATGCGAAATGTTGTATGGGCAATGCTTCCAGTTGCCTTGTTCTCTGTCTATTCTTTTGGATTGAGTGCACTTCTCGTACTGATTACATCTACAGCATCGTGTGTGATTACCGAACATTTTTTATGTAGATATTCAAAAAAACAAAGTACTGTTTCTGATTGGTCTGCAGTGATTTCAGGGTTGCTTCTCGGACTTACATTACCTCCCGGCTTTCCACTTTGGATGACTTTCGCAGGCGGAGTGATCGCGATGTCATTAGGCAAGTATATTTTTGGCGGATTAGGATACAATGTATTTAACCCTGCGCTTGTGGGACGAGCCGTTTTACAGGCTGCATTCCCGGTAGCAATTACCACCTGGTACCCATCATTTCTTGAAAATCGGTTTTCGAGTCTTCCTTCTTCTACATTCACTTTCCCATTTATGGAACCAGTAGTGGATGGGGTCGCAGGGGCAACACCACTTTCGGCATTCAAGTTTGACCATGTGACGACCGACACAATGGAATTGGCTCTCGGACAAATAAGTGGCTCAACAGGAGAAACCTGTGCCGTCCTGATCATCCTGGGTGGTTTGTATTTAATTGCCAGAAATATGATGAATTGGAGGATTCCAGTGGCCGTTTTAGGAAGTGCATATTTATTCAGTGGACTAATGTATCTCGTAGATCCTCAGGTTTATCCTTCACCGATGTTTATGTTGTTTTCCGGTGGCCTGATGTTAGGAGCTGTTTTTATGGCCACAGACATGGTAGCTTCACCAATTACGCCTCTTGGTGCCGTCATATATGGTACCATCATTGGACTACTGGTGATTATCATACGTATTTGGGGCGGGTTACCAGAAGGTGTAATGTATGCCATATTACTGGCCAATGCGATTTCTCCCCATATTGACAATATGATCAGACCAAGAGTTTATGGAACATCTAAAAGATTGAGCCGATCATGACAGAAGCGATACAGACACATACCACATCACCTGCAAGCAGCGGCAAAATGCTGCAAGCGATGGTTGGCATCGGGATCTTTTGTGCGCTCATGATCGTATTGACGTATGTAGGTACTTTACCCCGGATTGAAAAACTGAGAGCCGAAGCCCTTGAAAAAGCAATTTTTAAAGTAATCCCCGGGATCACAAAAACAGAGACATATCAACTCAATGAGAATCAATCATTCAGTTTGGTTGCTGGTGAAGACGAGCCAGCGCAAATTGTGTATGCTGGTTATGATGAGAATAATGAATTAGTCGGACTTGCAATAGAAGCAAGTGGGCAAGGATATGCGGACATTTTGCGCATCCTGTACGGATATGATCCTGATGAACAAAAGATCATTGGTTTTTACGTCTTGGAAAGTAAAGAAACACCAGGACTGGGAGATAAAATTGAAAAAGATGAAAACTTCCTGGCCAACTTCGAAGCGTTAAGTGTGACTTTGACAGATGATCAAAGTGCGATTAAAAATACGGTTGTCACTGTAAAGCAAGGAACAAAAGAAAATCCATGGGAAGTAGATGGCATCACAGGAGCGACCATTTCATCCCGGGCAATCGGCAACATTATCGGTACAAGCACAGCACAATGGATTCCTTTGATTTATCAAAACCAGGAAGCGTTTACAACTCCTAATAGCGACGAATGAAAAAGTGAAAAATGGCAGATCAAATTCAAGATAAAACGGATTCAGGATTTATTGCATCCTTAAAAGGAAGCCAATCCACCGACGAATTTATCAAAGGTTTGTGGAAGGATAACCCTGTGTTTGTGCAAGTACTCGGAATGTGCCCTGTTCTGGCTGTTTCGAATACTGCTGAGAATGCCCTGGCAATGGGGCTAGCAACCGCGTTTGTTCTATTGATGTCAAACATTCTGGTTTCTTCATTGAGAAGTTTTATTCCCAAACAAGTGCGGATTGCGTCCTACATTCTGATTATTGCCACATTTGTAACGATCACTGACTATGCTATTCAGGCGATCAGCGTCGAGTTACATAAAAGCCTCGGGGCATTTATTTCCCTGATCGTTGTAAACTGTCTGATCCTCAGTCGCGCTGAAGCATTCGCGTCAAAAAACACCATTGGAAGATCGATACTGGACGCATTAGGGATGGGCCTTGGTTTTACATTTGCACTGTTCTGCCTTGGTGTGGTAAGAGAAATATTCGGGAATGGTACAATCTTCGATTTATCCATTTTTCCCGACGGTTTCCAGGCATGGATTGTGATGATATTGCCAGCTGGAGGATTTTTTACATTGGCTATTTGGTTAATCATTTTTAATGCTGCAAAAGCAAGAAAATCAAAAGCATGAACAACGAATCACTTTGGTACATATTTATAAATGCGAGCTTAATTAACAATTTTGTCCTGGCATACTTTCTGGGGATTTGTCCATTCCTTGGTGTTTCAGGGAAAATGGAAACAGCCACTAAAATGGGGGGTGCGGTGACTTTTGTGATGATTATCAGTTCGATGTGCGCATACGGAATTCATGCGTTACTCGTTGCGATTAATGCGCCATTCCTGCAATTGATCAGCTATATTGTTGTCATCGCTTCTACTGTCCAGCTAGTCGAAATGTTTGTTAAGAAAATGAGCCCAACATTATTTCGGGCACTGGGGATATTTCTTCCATTGATTACAACGAATTGTGCGATCCTTGGTTTAGCACTTTTTCAAACGAATAAAGGGTATGGATTTGTCGAAAGCTTTGTCTATGCATTAGGCGCTGGGGCCGGTTTTACACTTGCATTGGTATTGATCGCCGGATTACGGGAACAGCTTGATTTAGCAGATGTACCGAATGTAGTGAAAGGAACCGCACTCACGTTATTGATTGCGGGAATACTATCATTATCCTTTATGGGATTTGCAGGGCTGGGGAGTTAACAGAAAAACGAAAAAAATGATTGAATCATTCATCATCGGAATCGGAGGAATCGTGACACTACTGGTGTTGTGGGTTCTTGTGCAATCATGGTGGGGCAAGGTGTTTGCGGATCACATCACTGACGATGACGTATTGGCAGGGAGGACAAAATGTTCAAATTGCGGATGCACGACCGTTTGTGAAAATAAAACAAAACAATTTTCTACGGAGTAATAATTTTTTAAACTAAGCAAAGAAGTTATGGCACATTTAGCAGACTTTGATATTGAGACTAAATATAAAGCGATTGTTAAAAACACATCGCGCTTAACGCCGATAGAAACCGAAGAAATTCGAGAAATATCGCTCGAGGTACAACCGGATTTTGAATGCAAGGTAGATCAAAGTTTTGGCGTACTCGTCAAGGCTACAGGTGAATTTGGAAATAGGTATCATCATAGATTGTACAGTGTTTCAGATCTTCCAAAAAAAGAAAACGGAAAGCCCCTGATCACTTTCCTGGTAAAGCGATGTTCATATGTAGACGAATTTAATGGGGAGCTATATCATGGAGTTGCCTCAAACTATTTATGTGACCGAAAAGTAGGTGATGAACTCACGCTGACCGGCCCTTTTAGTTTACCATTTGTCGTGCCGGAAGATAAATCCTCAAATCTCATTTTAATTGGCATGGGTACGGGTATTGCTCCTTTCCGCGCATTTGTAAAACACATCTACAAAAATGTACCTGACTGGAAAGGACAGATACGTTTGTTTTACGGAGCACGTAGTGGGTTGGAACTGCTCTATATGAATGACAAAGAAGGTGACATGACCAGCTATTATGATGAAGATACCTTTGCCGCATTCCATGCGTTGAGTCCGCGACCTCACTTTTCAGATCCGATTGCTTTGGATACAGCAATTGAAAACAGAGCTGCTGAGATAGTAGAGATGATGGGGCAAGCAAATACGCATGTTTATGTTGCTGGATATGAGAAAATAAATGGCATGTTAAACAAAGCTTTTTCAAACATATTAGGCTCGAAAGAAAAGTGGGAAACCAGGAAAGCAGAACTCATTGCAGGAAAAAAATGGGCGGAAGTACTTTATTAGTCCTTTGGCCTGATGCCATTTATAATTATTGAACGAATGAAATACCAGAGGACCTGAATATGACCATCTTAATTGCACTTGCGGCACTGGGGAGTCTGACTCTTATCCTGGCATTGATGTTAATTCTAGCCAATAAGAAGTTATACGTTTACGAAGACCCACGGATCGATACGGTAGAGGACATGCTTCCTCACGCGAATTGTGGGGCATGTGGTTTTCCTGGTTGCCGTCCATTTGCAGAATCGTTGGTATCTGGCAACTCCCTACCTGGCAAATGCACCGTAAGTTCAGAAGAGGGACGAGCTGCAATTGCTGAGTTCCTGGGTGTTGCTCTTGGTGCTGAAGAAAAACGTGTCGCCAGATTGGCTTGTGCGGGTGGTACGAACGTAGCGCTGAACCGTGCGGAATACAAAGGCCTGAAATCATGCCAGGCAGCATCCCTCGTGTCAGGAGGAGGAAAAGGATGTTTCTGGGGTTGCCTGGGTCATGGAGATTGTGAGGTAGTATGTGATTTTGATGCGATCACGATGAATGAATTCGGTCTTCCTGTTGTTGATGTTGATAAGTGCACAGCTTGCGGAGATTGTGTGGAAGTTTGTCCAAAAGATCTTTTTTCACTGCAACCTGTGAGTCACAGACTATGGGTTGCCTGTAAAAACCTGGAACACGGGGACGAAATTCTTGAAGAATGCGAAGTGGGTTGTACCGCCTGTGGCAAATGTGCAATGGATGCACCGGGTAATCTGATCACAATGATTCACAATCTCCCGGTAGTAAACTATACTGAAAATCATAATACCCAGGTGCCCATTCAACGGTGCCCAACTGGTGCAATCGTTTGGCTGGATGAAAAGCTGGGTGTAGTAAAAGGAAAAGAAAGTAAAAAAATAATTCGAAAAGGGAAACGAAAAATAGGCTATTCATAGTCATGCTTTGACCGCTGGTGGTGAGCCCAAAGGGAGCTCAATTATTACAATTTGACATATCAATTACTTCACACATAAATTGGAAGACATGGCAATTATCAATGTTAAATACCTTGGACTCAATCTAAAGTCACCCATTGTTGTCTCCGCATGTTCTCTGTCTGATAAAGTCGAAAACATACGCATCATGGAGGCTGCAGGAGCAGGAGCTGTTGTATTGTTTTCTCTATTTGAAGAACAGATTCACCAGGAAGCAGAATTGTATTCTTCTCTCGAAGATCAGGATGCTAAAACAAAATCTGAGTCAGAGGACTATTTCCCATCAACAAACGAATATCATATTGGGACAGAAAAATACCTTGATCATATCCGGGAAGCAAAAGCCGCCGTCGATATCCCCATCATTGCCTCTTTGAGTGGTGTGACACCTGAGGGATGGATCGAATATGGTAAACAAATCGAAAAAGCAGGAGCAGACGCTATCGAGATCAATGTTTTTTATATTCCAGCTGACCCTCTTACAACCAGCATAGAAGTAGAAAACAAATATGTCGATATCGTAAAAGCATTGAAAAAGAATGTGCGTATTCCTGTTGCTATGAAATTGAACCCTTACTTCTCCGCCACGGCAAACATGGCTCGTCAACTCAAAGATGCGGGAGCGGATGGCCTTGTGCTTTTCAACCGTTTCTATGAACCAGACTTCGATATTGAAAAAATGGAGGTCATATCAACACTAGAGTATAGTTCAACACATGAAATACGGTTGCCGCTGCTTTGGATCAGCGCATTGCACGACCGAATAGATGTGTCCCTTGCCGCTTCATCAGGTGTACAAACAGTAGACCAGGTAATCAAATACATACTGGCGGGTAGCAATGTGGTAATGACGGCTTCTACTCTTTATCAAAATGGACTTGGTTATATCAATACATTGAATGACGACCTGAAAGCCTGGATGACCCGGCACAAGTTTGAATCAGTGGATCAGATGCGTGGGCTGATGAGTCAGAGCAAGATAGCCGACCCAACTGCATTTGGAAGAGCAAACTATATCAAGGTCATTGGTATAGAAAGAAAGCTGAGTCCATTTTGATTCGTTATTTTCGCTTCTGAAGCTCAACCATATTCATGAAGCAATTATTTTTTGCCTGCTGTATTCTTCTTTTTGTCATTTCCTCAATGGCCCAGGACTCCTTTCTTTCTCCCAGGATAGCAAACTATGACATGGAGGTAACGCTCGATGTTTCAGAAAAGAAGCTTTATGGGAGAACGAAACTAACGTGGACAAATCCCGGGTCAACAAATGTGACCGACCTTCAATTTCATTTGTACTATAATGCTTTCAAAAATTCGGAATCTTCTTTCTTAAAGGAATCAGGTGATATCCCGGATTTCTTTTTTGAAACCCTTGTGCAGGATTGTGGGTGGAGCTGGTCCGCCATCAATACAATAGTAGATCATCATGGTAATAATTTGGCGGATGGGATGCAATATATCCAGCCCGATGATGACAATGAAAACGACCAAACAGTTTTGCAGGTGTTGCTCCCCGATCCAGTAGCCCCCGGAGATTCCATCGAAGTAGATTTTAACTGGGAAGCGAAAATCCCCAAAGCTATGATCCGAACGGGCTACAATATGGATTATTATTTCTTCGCCCAATGGTTTCCAAAAGTGGGAGTTTACGAAACCGCAGGAACCAGGTTTGCCCAGGTGGATCAATGGAATTGTCATCAATACCATGCCAACGGTGAGTACTATGCTGATTTTGGGAATTACAAAGTTGCATTGACCGTACCGAAAGATTATATCATTGGGGCTAGCGGTTCATTGATACAAAAAACTGCAAATGGAGACGAGGCAACATGGACATTTACGGTGAACGACGTCATTGATTTTACATGGACCACCTCACCTCATTTCACTATTCAAAAGGATACATGGCGTGGTGTCGATATCACTTTGCTTTCCTATCCGGGACATGAACACTTTGCAGACCGGTACTTCACGACAGTAAAAAATGCTTTCGAGTTTCTGGACGCACATGTAGGCGAGTACCCCTACCCTACATTAACAATGGTTGATCCTCCTATTCATGGTCTTTATACCGGCGGAATGGAGTATCCAACCCTGATTACGTCAATCAGTTTTTGCTTTCTGCCCATCAATTTGAAGTCAGTGGAAACACTTGTGACACACGAATTCATCCATCAGTATTTTATGCAAATGGTAGCTACGCATGAGCAGGAAGAGCCCTGGATGGATGAAGGTCTCACTACTTATTATGAAGGCAGGATTCTCGATCAATTTGAAGGGAAACATACTTCTTTTGTAGATTGGATGGGCATCACAATTGGAAGTACAGAATTTAACCGTGGTGAGTTTTTTGCCTCTCCTGATCGCTCAATCGCAGATCAGACATACAAAGCCCGAGACTACAAACATGGTGGTTATGGACCTATTGCGTATAATAAAACGGCGATTTGGTTGAAAACACTGGAAGGGCTGATCGGGCAGGTTACGTTTGATTTGGCCATCAAAACTTACTTTGAAAAATGGAAATTCAAGCATCCAAACAGAAACGACTTTATCCAGGTATTCAATGATGTCATTCAACAGGAGCACGGCGAAGAATTTGGACCTGACCTCAATTGGTTTTTTGATCAGGTGCTGTACGGAACAGAAATATGTGACTATGCAGTAGCTGATATTGAATCCAGAAAAATAAAAGCGCCGATTGGATACATTGAAAATACTGATGAATGTGTAACTGCCCCTGCAAATGAAAAGAATACTCCTTTATTTGAAAACAAGGTGATACTCAGACGTCTTGGAGGTATGAAACTTCCCGTTGAGGTATTGGTGAAATTTGAAAATGGTGATCAAAAGCTAGAACAATGGGATGGTCAATCGAGAAGCCATGAGTTCATATATACAAGGGCACAAAAGTTAGAATCTGTTGAAATTGACCCTGAAAGAAAAATATGGATTGATTGTAATTTTGTCAACAACAGCCAAACAATCAAACCTCAAACAAAAGGAATCCGAAAGTACTGGCTCAAAGCACTCACTGCTGCACAGCACATGATGGAAAGTTTAACTGCAATCTTGTGAGCATATTTAAAGCATACATAAAGGGAATTAAACAAACACTCCGGATGCCCGTCCTGTGGATCATGCTTTTTTTGTTTAACCTGGGGTTTGCTATTTTTATTGCGGTCCCGATCAGATCACTGTTAAGAGAAAAGGCCGGTTTTCAAAATGCCTTAAACAGAAGCGCGGACAGGTTTGATTTTACATTTATTTCAGACTTCTTAAATGAATATGGAGATTTAGTATCAGGCATAGCCAACCATGGATTTCTGGTGATCATCTTGTATCTCTTCTTTTTTGTGTTTCTTACCGGAGGAATATTGGACACCATCATTCATCGAAATGGAAAGTTCAGCGGTCATCATTTTTGGGGACATTCAGGACACTACTTTTGGAGAATGCTCAGACTCATGATCTATTTCGGTCTGATCCACTTGATTGTTTTTATCCTTTTTGTATTGTTTTTTGCACAGCAGGGAATCAACCCATTAAAAATGGAAACCGACGACTGGATCATTGGACGGGCCAGGTGGATGATCCCATTACTCTTACTTGTTCACATCATCATTGCAATGGTCCATGATTTCATCAAGGTTGCCATTGTTCAAACAGATGCATATTCCATGCATAAAATGATACGAGAAAGGAGTTCCTGGATTTTCCGTCACTTTTTTAGCTGTTTTGGGTTGTATTTAATCAATATCATCGTTGCAGGACTCTTTTTGCTCATACACCGTCAGATCCAAATGGTCTTTCCCGGTGTGACCGCAATTGGTATATTATTAAGTTTCCTGGTTGCGCAGGTTTTTATTTTCTTGCGTGTAGGATTTAAGCTGGTCAACTTTGCCAGTATAAACGCACTTTATCACAAAGATTCAGCAATAACTGAATAAGTTGTAGATTCCAATCCGATATTCCATTTCCAGATTTGACCATCAAGTCGATCACTTAATTCAGCGACTTTTACCATTCCACATTTTTCAAGGACTCTTGTAGATGCGCTTTCTTCTGCCAATGTATGGGCAGTAACTGATTTAACTTCTGGAAACGTAAAGGCGTGTTGTATTAATGCTAAAGCAATTTCAGTACCAAAGCCTTGACTTCGATATTCAGTAGAGACTTCGTACCCTATTTCCACGATTCCTTTTTCATCGGGTGCCCCTTTATAACCGCAATTGCCAATCAACACTCTTTCCTTAATTAGAATAGGAAAATAGGTCCACCAAATGGATGCCTCCGGATTCGTCCGAAGTTTTTCAAGCACATATTGGAATACTTTTGATCCAAAAGAGGTCCATTTTGACGGAACCCTCGCATTCAATCTCATACTCAATTGCTGATCTCCTTCAATGGCATCCTTCAGTATCTGAGGAGTACATGAAATAAGCTCCATGCGAGGTGTCTGAATAATCATTTCTTGAATTGTACATCCATATTAAAACATTTCGCGCAATTTTACCAGGAGTGCCCACCTTGAAGTCACATCCATTTTTACATACAAATTTCGGATGTGCGTTTTGATGGTATTCACACTGACAAATTGATCCTCCGCTAGCTCCTGGTTATTTTTTCCCGCGTAAATTCCTTTCAGGATTTCATACTCTCGTTTAGTGAGCGGAGTATCCGTTTTCGCATTTATATTATCAATGGTCAAATCAGAAATCTGGAACCTTTGGCTATAGTTAAAAAGGGAAATCTCTAATGTTGTCAATAAATCTTCCTCTGTAAAAGGCTTTACGATATATCCAACTGGCCTTGTCGGTTTCGCTCGTTCAAGCGTTTGCCGATTATGGTATGAGGTGATGAAAATAAACGGGATTTGGTATTTCTGGTTAATCAGGTTTGCGATATCAATACCATCCATTTCACTTCCCAAATTGATATCAAGCAAAACAACATGGGGTTTATTCTCCTCCAGTTCCGTGATCGCATCTTCATCATCGAATGCGAGCCCTGACACCTGATAGTTTGTGTTCTTTAGCGTCTTTTCGATAAATTTCGCTATAGCAGGTTCATCTTCAACAATGAGGATTCTCGTTTTAGACATGCTATGCTACTTTGTAGTTTTTGATTCTCAGATTAATCCGTGTTCCTTCTTGCTGCTCCACATCCAGTTGAGCTTTCAACTTTTTACTCAATGTTTCCACCAGCTCCCAGCCAAAAGAAGCGCGTTGTGCCCTGGTTTTTTCTTCATTCATACCAACCCCATTATCCTGGACACTCAGCATGAGTTCACCGGAAGATGCATTTTCAGAAAGCCGAACAGTAAGTTCTCCATTTTCATCTCCTGGAAATGCATGTTTAAGTGCATTGCTGATGAGTTCATTTAAAATTAACCCCAGGGGAATCACTGTGTCAATATCAAGGTTGATCGGCTTAACATCCGTCGTTAACTTGATTTTGTCAGGATGAATATTATACGAATGGAAAAGGCTTTGACTAAGTCGTGAGATATAATCCTGCATTTCAATTCCGGTCAGGTTTTCGCTTTGGTACAACTTCTGGTGGATGATCGCCATCGATTGCACCCTGTTTTGTCCTTCATTGAAAGCATGCAATGCTTGTGAATCTTCAATAAAAGAAGATTGCCACTTCAACAGACCTGAAATCACTTGCAGGTTGTTTTTCACGCGGTGGTGTATTTCCTTCAATAGAATTTCTTTATCATCCAGCGACTTCTGAATAATTTCATTTTTCGATTTTAGCAAACGAATATTCCTTATGCGGTAGATTAAAAACCCAATACTCATGAGCGCAAGCAACCCGATACCAATCAACGCATAGGTCAGTTTAGATTTTGCCTCTGCCTGCTCAGCAATCAACATGTTCTGCTGGGCAATTTGTGCTTCTTTTTCAGCTGTCTGGTATTTTGTTTCCAGCTCTTTTGTCTTCGCTATGATCTCTACTCCTTGCATACTATCTCGTACATGACTAAAAACCAAATAATATTCTAGTGCTTTTGCTGGCTGATTAATTGTTTTGTAATACTCTGCAATTTTTTTATTTGATAAAGCAAGACTATGTGGTCTCTCTTTGGCAAATTCCATGTTGATCGCATCTAGAAATGATTTTTCAGCCATTGGTTGATTCCCCGTTTCAGCATATAAGTCCCCTAAATAAATCCGGCTATAAAATGCGCCATAGTCATTTTCGTTCTCTAGATGTAGTTTGAGATCCTTCTCGATCTTTTGAATTAACTCTGGTGGTTCATTTTTGTATCCGACTCGCAATATGTTTTGGTGGTACAAATCGTAGGATGAACGCATTTTGGGATCAGCAAAACTTTCTTCCAAATACCGCTCAAGCATAACAGCTCGTTTGGCATATTCCCTTGTATTCGCGTAGAAATCAGATGCAAGGTAAAGGAGATATTTATAGTTCTTTTTTTTACTGCTCTGACCAACGATATCTATTGCTGCGAGCAATGGAGCTTCAGCTGAGGCAGTATCTTTTGTCTCCTGGTGTTGAACAAACCAGTTAATGTAATTACTGGCAATCAGGAAAGTATCATTTAATGATTTTGAGACTTGTTCGCCAATCGTTAGATAGTGGACTGCAGAATCAAATGCATTGATGACCTGGAAATGATTAGCAAGTGACGCATATACCAGAGCCTCCAGTTTTTTCAATTTGCTTTCCCTCGAGATTGTCAGTGCAGCATGAAGTGTTTCATGACATTTATTAAACTGATTTCTGAGACTGTAGTAACTGTTGAGGCGCCTCAATGCCTCTACTTCACCCCTGGGCCAATTCAGTTTTTTTGATTGCAGGATCGCATTGTGTAGCATTTGATAGCTGCTATCAGGATGTTTCATCAACAATTTGTTTGCAGCCATAATCAACTTTGTCACCTCCATCGTATCCTTTGCCTCTATTGATTCTGCCAATGTGTTATGAGACAAAAAAAAGCAGCATACAATAAAGAATATCACACGTAAATACACCATTTGATTCCTGTTCTTTAAGACGATCGGAATGAATAAAAATGAAAATATAGGAAAATACCGATGCCTATTTCATCCTCAAGGGTGAATTTCATATAATCCTTTGGCTTCAGCCAACCATTTCTCCTCCATTACCTGGAGAGACAGATCAAGATGACGCCAGTCACAAGCAACAGAGCCTTCTACCCGGTAAGGATGGATTATAACCTTTCGTTTGAGGTTTGTGGTTTTTTGGTTATGAATTGTAGGTAAAACCACAATTTAAGGCGTTGCTCCCAGCTACTCCTGCACAATTTGAAATACTGGTCGAAATCCTACTTCCGGGCTGAAATCCTGAAAAGATATTTCAGATTGAATTCGGATATCATACCCTGTGGACTTCCAACTACCACCCATCGCGATATTTTCATCAGAAATCATTTCAGCGATATTTCCAGACATATTGTAAAACCCAAAGTCATTTGGAAAATAAGCATGAATTGGTGATGGTCCTATTGCTATGTTTTTTGGATTTCCATTTTCGACAACGATGTACTTGCCGGAAGATTGATCATAAGATATTTGTTCGGTACCAATGGGATTAAAGTTTGCTAACGCGCTGCCTTTTGAATTGCGGGTATAATATCCACCCCATGGATAAATAGCATATGTTTTCCCAGCCTGGGCGGCTAATATCCACTCATCACGCACCGGAAGTCTGCAATGCACAACTTTATACCCTTCTTTCACCTGCCCGGATTGATTCAGTATCTCTTCCAAAAAAGCACAATAAGACTCTGCCGCCTGTTTCGTGATATTTACAACTGGATAATCCTCATAAGCCGGATGGTCAAAATAGGACTTTTGGTAAGGTTCTTCTTGCCAGCCTTCAATACGCACTTGAGCAATTTCCAATTCTTCTTTCGCTCCTATTCTTTTGAGATACGCGAGATACTCTTTGTAGTGTAAATTCGAAACTTCAGTTGCCATCATGTAAAATCCCTCAACATTTACCTCTCTCTCATCGTTTAAAACGATTCCGGGTGCCACATATTGATAAGTATCCCTCAATTTCTTTGATAGCACTTTATCTGGATTCTCAACGAAACTGCTCCCTACCAGGGCAGTAAAAAGTAAAATAGCGTACATTTTATACATCATGTAAAATTTTAACATTTAGCGAAATTTGTCCGAATACTGCATAAAACCAGAAGAATATTGGGATTATTGCTTGATTTAACGCATTTAACTCCCTTTTTCGAAGAAATTGCCATACAGGTTATTGCTACCACAAGGTTGTTATTTGAAAATAAATGCAAATAAGGCAGAATTTTTTCCGAAATTCGGAACCTTTTTGAGTTACAAGCGATTATATTGATCGGCTACAGGGGTGGCACAAAGAAGACCTTTCGGTAAAACAATCAAAATCAAACTAAAAATTCCAGCAATATTTTGCAACCGTTATGTGACATCGATCACGAACTTGCGTCTTAAAAGAGCCTTACTTTGGCTTGAAATTTGGTAGAACTTTCATTCATGCTTAGATAAATAGAGGAAAATGCGAGCGTTAAAAATTACAACAACACTAACAAACAGGGACGAAAAGTCCTTAGAGAAATATTTTACAGATATTTCAAAATATGGGGTTTTAAGCCCTGACGAAGAATATGCAATGTTTGACAGATATCACTCAGGTGATAGTGAAGCGTTTCGTTTAATTATCAATCACAACCTGAGGTTTGTGGTATCTGTGGCAAAAAAATATCAAAACCTGGGATTGAATCTGAGTGATTTGATTAACGAAGGAAACCTGGGGTTAATTACAGCTGCAGAAAGATTTGATACTTCCAGAGGGTTTAAATTTATCTCATACGCTGTTTGGTGGATTCGTCAGTCAATTATCAGTGCGATCAATGAAAAATCTAAACTGATCAGACGACCATTGAATGTTACTACTGTAAGTTCAAAAGTACAACGTGCGATCAGTGATTTAAGCCAGGTATATGGAAGAATGCCTTCTATGGAGGAAATCAGTGAAGCAGTAGATATCAAAATCTCTGATGTTAAAAAGAGTTTTGAAATAGATCAAAAATGCAGATCACTTGATGCACCTGTTTTGGAAGACAGCGAGAGTTCTATGGGCAGCTTGATGCAAGATGAATCTATTGATTCGCCTGATCACGAGCTATCTGTCATTGAAACTCAGAAAAGAGAAGTTCAGCAAATGCTTCAACTGCTTCCTGAAAGAGAGGCTAAAATCCTGAAGCTTACTTTTGGTATTGATTGCCCTCATCCTATGTCTTTAGATGATATCGGAGCACATATGGGCGTCAGCAGAGAACGCGTTCGCCAGATCAAAGATAAATGTTTGAATAAATTGAGAAGCCACGCACATCAATTTGTGCCTACTTTCTCTGTTAATTAATAAGAGACTTTATCGTTTCGAACGAAAACCGGCTCCTGTTGGAAGCCGGTTTTTTTATTTTCTAATTTTCGTGTAGGATTATTTTCCGGGTATATCTGTTTGACCGCCGGAAGATTTGTTCAGATCTCTGACGGAACAAGCTGGCTCATTATCTCATAATTAAGATCTTTTGGCTACCGGTTGCCTCATCAGATGATAACCTTAACGTATACACCCCGGGGAGCAGGTCATAAGTTGGGATGTGTACTAAATCTTCATTTTCAAGAATTGATTTAATCAAACGACCATTTCGGTCAAAGAATTGAGCACGATAACCTGTAATGGATTCTTTCACTGACTGGATTGTAATTTGATCATTCGCAGGCACAGGATATACCTTGAACTCCAGCTCATCATCATAGTCATACGTTACCAAAGGCTCCAGGAAACTATTAAAAAATGCTAAACATTCTACTGTTGCCGGAATAGCACACATGACATGGCTAAGCAGTTCTCCGCTGCTTACTGCCTCTACATCAAGTGCTCCATTTTCATTCATTACTGAGTCCGCAAGCAAACTAGTTACATATGGAACCTGATCATCTCCTTCACAATAATATAGTCGCATGGGTACTTGTGGGGCCCAATCATATGTATCATTTAATTGCAGCAATTGATTGATTCTATGATCAGGATTGTTGAGTATCCCTGTAACAATACTATCCTGAAGCATGAATTTTGGAATTGAGGCTCCATGCTCAAAAATAAGAGATGAAATAAGGGAATCATGGAGTGCAGAAATCGAATACTCTTCATTTAAGAGTTCATTTTCGATTATTGAAGCATATGGCTCTCGAAATATTTCATTAAAATGATGATACAAATTACCATAAACTGTCTGATAACTATGTAGCGTAAAAGCGATAAAGCCAGGATAAAAATATTCTTGTTCTGAGAGTAAACGGTCTTTCATTGATTTAGATATACTATATGGGCCGGATTTGGGAGCTGATGCTGTAACAGGATGAATATCTGAATAGTTGGATTGTAGTTCACGATGAGTAGCCATGGCTGCATGCCCTCCCTGGGAGTATCCTGAAATAAAAAGATGACCACTCAAGAAATGGTCATCCATTTCCAGATATTCCAAACAAGCTTCGTACAGGTGAATTGATGCACTTGCTTCTGTTTCTGCATGCACATAAGGGTGGAAGCCCCTGGATTCTCCAAGTCCAAGATAATCTGCAGAGACTACAACGTAACCCTGACTTGCAAAAGCAATTTCAAAAGGAGCTTTCAAATCAATAGGAATAATTACCTCAGATGGGACATCTAGTCTGTTATCTGCTGTTCCATGATGGTAAAGAATAACAGGGAAAGGAGATTCAGAGTCCGCGAAGGGGATGCAGAGCAATCCGGATGCCGTATCTGTCATCCCAGAAATGTCAGGAGTTTCATATAAAATCTTGACTAGAAGAACTGAGTTTTGCGCTGTGACTCCAGGTGCATACAGTTCGGCGAACGTGTTTATTTCAAATTTGGAAACCTCCCTTATTTCCTGAGCGTCAACAAGTTTTTGAGAAAAAGTTAAGCCAGAAATTGAAAAATAAATACCGAATAACAGGAGTAGCTTCATCATGTCATATACAGTAAAAACACATTTACCATAGAGCTGGTTCCTACTATTTCCTTGATTTATTTGTCATCATAGATTTCACTTAAAGTACGATATTTCAGGTACCCAGACCATCACAACTCCTCCAGCATGATCGCGATCATCGTCTTGATTCCTTCCACATAATTGCCCAGGCGAATATTTTCATTTGGACTGTGTTGATTGTTATCCCGGTTAACTGTAGGAACAGTAACGGCTGGAATACCGAGTGTAGTTACAAAAGGGCTGATAGGAATCGAACCTCCAGATGTCCGTTGACGAATAGGCTCCTTTCCAAAAGCATGCGTGAGGGCTCTGTTCAACCATAAACCTACTTCTGAATCAAATTCTGTTCGAAATGCGAGATAAGAAGTACTGGACTCGAATTTGCAAATCTTGTCATACTTCAATTTTTCTCTCTGTGTCGGATTCCTGTCAAGTACGAGATAGCCTTGTTTTTCTATATGATCCCGAATCAACCCAATCAATCGGTCAGGATCAGATTCCTTCACAAGCCTGACGTCGATTTCTGCCACAGCTGAGGCAGGAATGATCGTTCTGGCTGCTGCCCCCACCCATCCACTACTCATACCCCGCACATTGAGCGACGGGTACTGGAGCGCTTCCTGGTAGGAAGAAGCTACTCTGTCAGGTGCTGCAATTCCAATTTTTGTTTTGATGTATTGTTCATTATCAGGTACAGCTTCCAGTATCTTTCGTGTTGCTTCATCAATTGTAATCCCATCATAATAACCCTCAATGGTCACGCGTCCTTCATCATCTTTCATACTGCTAATCAATTTCGAAAGCCGGACTGCAGGGTTTGGAGCATAATTTCCATAGTGTCCGGAGTGTTGTGGAAAGTCAGGGCCATAAACTGTCAAAGTAATGTCTGATATGCCTCGAGCACCAAAAGTCAGTGTCGGTTGATTTGTGATATGCCTCGGCCCATCGAAGATAATCAGCATATCAGCGGCTAATTCCTTTTGAAAGACCTTAACAGCACCAGGTAAATGTGGCGACCCCAATTCTTCCTCAAAATCCATAATTACTTTCAAATGAAAATTGGGTTCGCGATCTAACTTCCGTAGAGCATCCATCGCTGCCAGAAACATACTGACAGGACCTTTTGCATCAGAAGCAGACCTGGCGAAAATTCGCCATTCGGGGTCAAATGCACCATGAATCTTCTCCCAGGGGAGTGGGTTCCATCCGCCATCCGATTGACGTTCTTTCAAAACAGCCTGGTATGGACTTTCCTGATACCAGAAATTTGGATCTACGGGTTGCCCATCAATCTGCAGATAGATCAATACAGTCTTTGCATTTTCCTGCTTACATCTTCTATCGGCAAGCAACAAGGGTGGTCCAACTGTATTTAACCGTTTGGTGATGAATCCTCTTTCAGGAAAGGACGCTTCGCACCAGGCTACATTCATCTCGACATGGTCCGGGAAATGCGCATCATTAGGAATCGCCAGGAGTTCTTTAAATGAATCAAAATGTTTTCGTGCAAATTGATCAGCAAGTTGATCAAGATTTTGAGCGGATAAGGGTGTCAAAGCAATGAACAAAAAAAACAGGTACAGGTTTTTCATTGGAATTGGCAGAATTTCTGAATTGAGAAGCAAAACAGAATGTAATATACGCGTTGTCATTTAATCTATTTTCCCACAGCAAGGGCATTGATGTCCACATTTTCCAAATGCTTTTTATCATATCCCAGGACCGTTGCATTGATCATTGCTTTTCCAACATTTATGGTGGTCGTTACGGCTTTAGGAAATAATGCCTTTAGGATGGGATATAATGGTTTAAAAATGATGTATAAACCGCTATACCAGCTAGATTTGGATTTGATCCCTTTGTAGGGCTGAATATATCCTGGTCTGAACAGATAGACATCTCTGAAATTCATTTTTTGCAGATCATTTTCTGTTTTTCCCTTTACGCGCGCCCACATTTGGCTTCCCTTTTCGGAACTGTCCGTTCCCATCCCGGAAACATAGCAAAACACCATTTCATCATTGAGCCTTGAAACCGTTTCTGCGAAACCTGTAGTCATCTCATATGTCAGGTGCGTATATTTGACTTCTGCCATGCCCATTGCAGAGACCCCAAGACAAAAATAGCAAGCATTGTAGCCAGCTAACTCCTCTTCAATAGTTGATAGATCAAAGAAGTTTTGGTGAATGATTTCTTTTAGCTTTGGATGATCTATTCCGAGTGAACGGCGATTGATTACCAGGACTGATTCTACATCTTGGTGCTCCAGGCACTCAAGTAAAACTCCTTTGCCAACCATGCCGGTTGAACCAGTAATGATCGCTCTTATTTTCATAAGTTGATTTGCGTTTGATTCCCATTAAGATACGAATCAATTCAGAAAGGTACACGGCGTGCACGCTGTCACCCTTCACGCTGTCACGCCGCAGCGTGACAGCGTGAAGTTTTACATCCTTCCTTTTAGCCATTTAATCTGACCATTATGGTTAGACTCATGTTCACAGACATGAAACCATTTGCACCAATTGTTGGTAGGCCCCCAGAACCACTCATTGTCTGGTTTCAACAGCCATTCATCATCCCTGTTTTTAAGTTCTTCAAGGGTGGTTTCACGCACTGCGGAAATTTCATCAATGTAATACTGTGCTGAGTTTCCATTAATTTTTGCCCGGGCTTGAGGTCCTAATCCTGAGGGGATATTCCATTTATCAGCATCAGCCTGGTCCCAATCTCCCCATGCGCGATTTTCAAAAGTATGGATTTGGTAAAATCGTTCGGTAGCTGCGAGGTGCATCAGCATTGCTCCCACACTATTGGAGTCTTTATCGTGCAGGTAGTCCAGGTCCTTTGTACTCATACCCTGTACCTCTCTTAGTATCACACTTCGCATCCAATCCATCATCGAAACAAGCAGACTCATTTGAGTTGTATACCCTGGCCGCTGCCCGAATACATTCGGCTGAATCGAATCCTGAATAGGTGGATTTGTGTGTGATGTTGAAAATACATTGATCGAAGATATGCCAAATGGTATAATTACCGCTGCTTTAAGCATTTTGCGACGGGAAAGATCTTTTTTCATGATGATTAAATTTGAGTGAATAAATATGAATAAAGAACGAATTATCGCAACTGAAATTTCATCGTATAAAAAAGCCTGAAGGAAAAAGATATCCTTCAGACTTCTATTGAAGAGTAATGAGTATACAACGCTATGTCCTCCCCTTTCTGGATCGGTTTTCTTTTGGGGGTACTTTCGGATGAATAGGCCCTTTCGCAGCAATGTTTTGTTTTACTTGTTCAATGGCTTTTTCCAATTGAGTATCAATTCCTTTTGCAAGCATCGTTGGATCTTCCAACACTTCAATATCCGGATCTACACCATGTCCTTCATTAAACCACGTTCCATCCGGGTTATACATACGAAATGTTGGGACCGTTACGACACCACCATCAATCAACGGAGGAGCACCTGAAATACCAATGAGCCCTCCCCAGGTTCGCCCACCAACAAGAGGCCCAAGACCTGCCTTTCTAAAATAATCAGGAAATGCGTCCCCTCCTGAACCAGACCATCCGTTAATCAACATAGCCATCGAGCCAAAGTTTGCAACAGGTGGCCATTGCCAGTTTTTACCATCGCGTACATCCCAGTAAGCAAGTGGTTTCCGATTGAGCAATTCGATAAATCGATCCGGAATCTGACCACCATTATTAAATCGTTCGTCTATGATGAGGCCTTCTTTATTCCACTGACCATAAAATTGTCTGACAAGTTCGTTTTGTCCATCTACTCCAGTACTGGGTACGTAAATGTATCCGATCTTTCCACCAGACGCTTCATCAACTTTTTTGCGATTGCTTTCAATCCATGCCAAGTTTCGAAGGCGTGTTTCGTTTGTCATTGTTTTTACAACAACTTTTCTGGAGTCTTCCCAGGAAGTACTGGAATTGACTGTGAGTTCAACAGTTTTTCCAGCCAGGCCTTCAAATGCTGCCAATGGATCAGGATAATCTGCCAAAGCCACACCATTTACTGCCAGGATATAGTCTCCTTCATTGACATTGATCCCTGGTTCATCAAGCGGAGAACGTACTTCGTTATCCCATTCCGCTCCTCTAATAATTTGCTTTACGGCAAAATGTTCGTTCTTTTTTTCCCAGTCAATTCCAAGGTAACCAACGCTCCTTTGTTTAGCGTTTTCATTATCGCCTCCACCTCTATACGTGTGGGACGCATTCAACTCTCCGATCAACTCGCCCAATACAAAATTGACATCATCACGACTAATACAATGATTGATTAAAGCCCCATACTGGACTCGCATTGCCTCCCAGTCTACTCCGTGCATTTCTTTGTCGTAGAAAAAATCTCTTTGAAATCGCCAGGCATCGTTGAAAATCTGTTTCCATTCTTCCTTCGGATCGATCGTCATTTCAATTTCATTCATGGCCAGCGTTTTCTCCATTTTTTGACCAGGAGCAAAATCAACTATGGCAAAGCTTCCACTTTTTCTTACCAGCACTTTTTTGCCATCAGCACTTAATCGGTATCCATTGATCCCTTCAATGACTGTCTCTTCCTTTCGTTCTTCCAGATCGAAAAATTTTAAATGAAATTCTTCATCGCTTGAACCAGAATTGGGAAAACGAATAAATGCAACTTTACCTGATACGGCTGATACCTGGCCAATATTACCCGCTTTCGGTGGAAGAATGATCAGCCTGCGTTCGAAATTTTCAAAATCGATAGCGACCTTTTCATCTTCTTCTTCATCTGCCTCCTCTTCTTTTTCCTCGTCATCCTTCTCGTCGTCTTTTTTATCCTTTTCATCATCCAGTGCAATTGCGACAGTATCATTTTCAGCTGAGAGCGGACTTGGCACGTCAACGCGCAATGGGATCGCAGCTAATTGCGTCGCATTCGGATACGACCAGGAATTGTCAAAATCGCTATAGACCGGAGTAAAAGATCGGTTTGTAAGCATATACAGATACTTTCCGTCTGGATCAAATGCTGGGCTGATATCCGAATAAAACCCATTAGTTGCTTGAGTCAGTTTTTTGGAGTCCATGTTGTAGATGAAGATGGCGTTATTGCCGTTGTCTTGAGCTTTGCTAAATGCCAGCCATTGACTATCCGCAGACCAGCTTGGTCGCCATCCTCGTAATCCACCTTCAAATAGTGTCAGATCCTGATCGATGGCGTCAATCTTGCTTGTAGCCATATCGAAAACATTAATCGTCATGGTTTGATCGACAAATGCAATCTTTTTGCTGTCCGGCGACCAGTAGATATTATACCTGAACCCAGGCCCCATCGATGTCAGTTTTTTCTCTTTGGCTCCTTGTGTCAAATCCCTCAACGTGAGTTCGTATTCACCAGATTTATCGCTCCAATATGCCACATATTTCCCATTTGGAGACCAAGCAGGGTATCGTTCTGCGACACCGGGAGTACGTGTCAGGTTTTGCACATATCCCTTTTCCGCCGGTATCGAAAACACCTCTCCCCGAGCTTCCACCATTGCCCGGTTTCCGTCCGGTGCAATGGCCAGGGTCGTTACGTAATCTTCCACACTTTCTTTGCGCTGTTTTACGCTCATCAGATCTGTAATCACAGTTATTTTGACTTCACGGGTCTGTTCTGTTGCCAGATCCATCAGGTAGAGTTCCCCACCTGCTTCAAAAACCATCTCTTCAGGACCGATAGAAGGATAGTGAATATCAAAAGCAGAGAATTTTGTTACCTGTGTTTTGGTTTTGGTTTTAGTGTCGTACTTCCAAATATTATAGCGTTCATTTGGGCCTTCATCAGAAACATAATAGACCACATCTTTATGCCACATTGGGAGATCGTCATTATTCGTATTCGAGGTGATATTCTCTGAAGCGTAAGTTTCCAAATCGAAGATCCAGACGTCGGCGTTCATTCCACCCTTATACCTTTTCCATGTACGAAAAATACGAGACCGGTCTGTGAAAGCAATTTTTTTTCCGTCAGGAGAAATGCTTCCGTATTCAGCCATTGCCATTGGAAGTTTTTTAGCCAGACCACCTGATGCATCAACAGTATAAAATTGGGAAAATCGTTGTTTCCCACTTTCCCGGGAGGAAGCATAAAGCAACTTTGAACCGTCAGGGTACCAATCGACAAGACGATCAGGCATTCCATGATACGTCATTCTTTCAGGGACACCACCGAGAGTGGGTAACACATAAATGTCAAGGTTTCCGTCATAATTTCCTGAAAAAGCAATTTTTGAACCATCCGGAGAAAATTTTGGAAATGACTCAGGCCCTGAAGGGGAGCTGAGTTTTGAAGCTGTACCTCCATCTTTGTCTACGATCCAAAGGTCGCCACCATATACAAAAGTGATTTGTGTTTTAGACACATCCGGAAATCGAAATAATCGTGCACTGACTTGTGCTGATGCTATTTCAAAAAAACAGGAGAAAAGTGCGAGAAGCAAAATTTTGTTTTTCATTGCTGGATTGATTTAGTTTGGTTATTTGCCTTTTTAAGATGCCATGGAATCGGCGCTGAAGTTATCCAGAAAGGTTTGAATCATCAAGGATAATTAGATGAATGGTAAAAAAGCTTGTACGAATGCCAAAAGATGTAAAATGATGAATCTACCCTCTACAAGACATTTAAGGTCTTCAATTGCTCTAAATAGCCATTTCCATTTTTCAATGTACTCAATTGATCAACGCATTCTGCAATTTCTCTCCTTTTATGGTATGCATGGAATCCCAGAATAGCTCCAAAGAGTGCTAGTGATTTATTCTCATCATTGTATTTATCCGATTTTGCAAATTTCACCAGCTTGTTTGGGTTCACGAGGGTAGCACCGGGAGAAAGGATTGTGTTGATCATTCTTCTAATTCTCAGTTTATGCGCCAGATTTGTATCACTTTTTATTTCATACAAAGGCACTTTTTTGAGATAGGCCTTACTGCTCTTTATGAAAATTGATTTGATTGAAGAAGAACAATTCAAGGCTATTTCCTGATACGCTTCACCAAAAAGGTAGTTAGCTCTATGGTCATTTTGGTCTGAATAAACTTTTAATAAATGTCGAATTTTTTGGAATCTGTAATGGATGACGTCTAGTAGTTCCATCATCGGAACCTTTCCCAATCCTTGATCTAGCCTTATAAGTATATCTCCATTTGCTTCAAGAACCAAAAGTGTTGGAACCTGATAAATCTTGTATTTGTAGGCAGGTACCCGATCGATCTCTTTATCAAGATATACAGGCACAAATAAATTCAGTTTTTCAATCACCTTTTCATCCTCCCATACATCAGCAGCCAGTGCTACATTTCCAAGGCTATATTCTGTTCCAAACTCTACAATGATGAGCTTATCGCTTTTTTTTGCTTCCTTTTTTGCCTCATTCAATGAAGTATACCAGATATCATCAATCTGCGAAAAACTTAAGAAATTTGTCGTTAAGGAAAGAGTGAGCAAAAACACCCCTTGAATGATAGCAGTTCGTTTCATGGTCATTGGATTTAGGTTCAAGCTCAATTTAGGAGAGGATCGTTAGGGAGACAAGAATGCGAAAGCCCTTTAACGTAACTTTATATGATTTGTGAATTTTATCAAAAAACGTGCAGCGTGGTGGTATTGATTATACCCCAAAAAAGAGCTACTGATCAATTCGTTCGCTTTGAGTAAATTTATTGCTTTTAAGCAAAGTAAACAGGAAGGTCGGATATGCAAATTGACCATCTGGTATATGCTTCTCCCACACTCGAACAGGGTATGGCAGAAATCGAAGAACTCACCGGAGTGACACCCGTGATCGGTGGAAAACACTTGCAGTGGGGAACCTGGAATGCACTGGTTTCTCTTGGCCCTCAGTGTTTTTTTGAAATCATTGCCATGGACCCG